>Ga0181399_1000337_pt1 | contig 17241 bp, 11 predicted proteins | sample 22SPOviralmetaG_FD_130128 | JGI IMG/M metagenome (GOLD analysis project Ga0181399, IMG submission 130128) | Marine viral communities from the oligotrophic San Pedro Time Series (SPOT) site, San Pedro Channel, CA, USA - 22 SPOT_SRF_2011-05-21 | ecosystem: Environmental > Aquatic > Marine > Strait...
AACTAAGAAATGATGATATTATATCAGAAGAAAGAGGATTTGCTCAAGAGGTTTATGATGGAGTATTTAACTTAAATGGGAAAAGACTATTAGATTACGACTCTGTTAAATATCATGGGGTAACATCTTCTGGTACATATGGAAACTTTAAAAGTTATCATGACGAAGAAGATAATTCTAAATTTAAGACAAAGATTTCCTCTACAGGAATGAAGAATGTTTTACATAAAAGTACAATAACCGTTGTAACAGAAGGTGCCACTATTTTAGTTGCTGGTGCTAAAGTAGGGGATATAATGAAAGTTCTTATTTCAGCTGATAATGACACTTCTGAATCTGGTCTTTATGACAAAAGACTTTCTGGTAGATATCTTATGTATGACATAAAACACTCTTTCACGGGTGAAATGCACGATGCAACTATCACGCTTTGTAAATTAGACTCGGAGATATAATGTCAGAATATTATGGTGATAAAACTCGTTGGTTTATTGCAACTGTTGTAAACTCAACTCCTCCTGCAGGATATGAAGGAAGAGTGAAGATACGTGTGCATGGACTACATACAGAAAGAACATCTGATATACCAGAAGAAGATTTACCTTGGGCTCAATGTGTTCTCCCCACAACAGAAGGTGGAGTTTCGGGTATAGGAAAGATACCACGTATCTTGCCAAGTGCGTTGGTGTTTGGAATGTTTATGGATGGAAAGAGTTCGCAGACACCTATTGTACTAGGTTCATTACCCAAGACAGAAAGACCTTCACAAATACAATTAGATAAAAGACAAAATATTATTGGCGAAGATGTTTTAATTGGAAACCTTTTAAACATAGAAGATGATGTGGGGTTTCCTACATTACCCGAAACAATAGAAAATAGGGTTGAATATTCTCTACAATTCTTTTTGAATTTAGGATACACATATCCACAATCTGTGGGAATTACTGATAACCTATTACAACAAGGAATGTATTCGGGTAATAGAGAAGGAGAAGGTGATAATGTTGGAATAGGTTCCTTTGGACTTATAAAGTTTAAGGGGATGAGACTTAGAAAATTAAAGGCGTTCTCTACCACATATACAAAGTTCACAACACAATTAAAATTCATTGCATATGAATTAAATGGTGAGTATAGGTCTGCTAATATTCGTTTATTGGAATCAGAACGTATTAAAGGTCTCAAAGGTTCTCTTTATGTATTCTCTAAATACTACATGCAATTATCATCTGAAGAACTAGACAATTTGAAATTAGTTGGAGAATACGAAAATGGGTAAGTCTAGAAGAGACGTAATAAACAATGCTTTAAAACTAAAGCGTATTAAACACACAAAGTTACCTGAGTTACAGATAAAACATGACAGTCTCACTTCGGGTTCAACCGAAACCGCCAACTTACCTAAAGGGTTCACGTTTCCAGATGTTGGTAACATTAGCATATCTACACAGTCAATAAATTTTGATACTGTAAAAAATAGTCAAAACACCATTAAAGAAAAGGTTGATAGATTTAATTTATTGACCAAAACTAATTTGGGTAAAAAGTCAGGACAAACCTTCGAAGGATTTGTTACATCTTTAGGTGGAGATGAAGACGGAGAAGGTATTATGATGTTAGATGGTTTGGGTGGTTTAGAGGGTGACCAAAAGGTAAAGAACTTCTTTGCGATAGGTAGTGGAAGTATCGGTGCAATAAAAGCTACTCAGGATGAACTTATCACTTTAAATAATGCCGCAATTGAAGAAACCGAAAAGTGGGCTGACGCTGTACCTGAAGTTTTGGGGGCGCCCTCTGGAGGTTTCTTAGGAAAAATCCTAAAGGTTGTAGGTGTTGCTGGTTCATTCGGTAGACTTGCGGGAGCATTAAGTCCTCTTCAAGGTATAGCAGATGATTTCAACGGATTTATTGATAGAGTTCTCAATGATACTGGTATAACAAAATTCTTAGAGGATATTAAGAAGGGCCCTATTGGTCAGGCGATAAAGTCTGTTAAAGGATTTGTTAATGATACTATAGAAACTGTTGAAGGTGTTTTCGATGATACGGTTGGTAGTATCAGTAAAAGTCTTAAAAAAAGTTTGGATGGTATTAATAAAGATATAATAAAAGAAGTTATGTCAGACGCTGATTATCAAAAAGCTATTAGTGATGTGTCCTCAGACTTTCTGGGTGATGTGTCATTTTCTATGGGAGATTTTCTCGGTCAGTTAACAGAGAACCTTACAGGTCGAATTGGTGCTAGAGTCCAAGGTGCATTTGCAGGGAAAATACCTACAGGAACAATCCCTAGTGTTGTTAAAAATGTTGCACAAGGAAACATAAGTGGTGCGATTTCAGATACCTTACCATTTACTGATGGTAGTACACTAAAAGCAGTTGTTTCAGGTAAAATAGATTTAGAAAAAATTAAATCTATTGGAGAAGGTACTGGTAACGTTAGTGATATTATTGAAGAAATAAAAACTACAGGTGAAAAGAATGGTCTTACTCCTGGCGAGATAGAAACCATTGTAGAAGAGGTATCAGAAAACGCTCAAAAACTTGCGGATATCAGAGATGCTACGGGAACTTTAAAAAGTGTTATAGCTGATAAGGTGAGTAGAGCTACAACATTCAACTACGAACAAGACCTATCAGTTCCATTCACATACGTGTCCTCTCTTGAAGAACTCGAACTTGAGATATCAAGTAAGCTCACACCATCAGGTTCTAGAGAAGTGAACTCTGTTGTTATACATGGGACAGAAACATTCACAAATAAAAATATAGGTGCTGAAGAAATAGATGATATACATAAAAAGTTAGGACATTCTAAAATAGGATATCATTATATTATTAGACGTGATGGTAGATTACAGAGAGGTAGACCTGTAGAAGAAAAGGGAGAACACTGTTCTATAGGAACCTACGACGAAACATCTATAGGTATTGCTATGGTCGGTGGTATAAATTCTCCATCAACTCAACAACAATTTGAAACTTCCAGTTCATCATTCACTCGTGTCCAATATAACACATTAGAACAATTTATTCAAGTGTTTTATAATAACTTTTCTGGGGGCGAAGTTTTTGGTCATAATGATTTAGACACAGAAGAACTTGACCCATATTTTGATGTTCAAGAATATATACTATCCTTATTCAATAAAGTAAATGTGTCATCTTCGATAGACACTGATACAACCGAAAGGGAGATAGAAGAAACAGCAGCATATAATGCTACAGATATTAACACCGATGATACATATCCTGAAGGTGGAAAACTTACTGCGGAGGGTTTCATAAAAGACCCTAATGAAAAATATAAAGTTATTTACACACCACAAAGAAGTTTGGATTGGAAACCTGTTAATCCAAACCTATTTAAAGTGGGTTCGAATATACCAAGTATTTTACAGAAGATGGCAGACACAATTGAAAAGGACATATCTATAAACAGTGGTTACAGAAATCCAGAACAGAATGTGAGAGCTAGTGGAGCCCAAAGAGCTCTATTAGAACCAAATGGAAGTATAACAAGACCTAAAAGATATCCATCATTTCCTTTAGGCCCAGATAGTCCTAGAACAGACCTTTCAAGAGGTAGTGAACATATGTACGCTCATGCAGTTGATATATCGGTAAAGAATTTTATGAATGATAGGTCTCTTGTAGCAGAGATAATAAAGGTAGGAATAGATAATGGTTTCAGAAGGATTGGTGTTTATGAAACCTTTGTTCATATGGATATGGGACCACAAAAAGGTGCTTATTTTAAAAATAAGAATCCAAAACTAGAAAAAGCTGCAGTAATTGCTAAGGGACATCCTTTAGGATAGGTATTAATCATGACAACACAAAAAGACAATTATAAACTCAGAGTAGATAAAGATAATATAGGACTCGCGTATGAACTTGGCGTGGGTATTCCAGATGATGGAATGCAAAACGCTTCAGGTGATTATCCAAAGAGAGAATATAACTTTGGTTCTTCTATAAACAAAGCGGCACTTGGTACTAAGGTAAACAAACTCTATACAGGTGGTGGTGATGTTGGTGTCCCTCTGAATATACCAGAACAGATGCAATCACAGTATCCGTTCAACCAAGTCGATGAAACACCCAGTGGTCACTCTATTGAAATGGATGACACGCCGGGCGGTGAACGTATCCTCATTCGTCATCGTAAAGGTTCTGGTGTAGAATTACGCGCCGACGGTTCAGTTGTGATATCTGCATTGAATAATAAGGTTGAGGTGACAGGGGGAGACCAAACTGTTATTATTGAAGGTCATGGAAATCTTGTATATAACGGCAATCTCAATCTTAAAGTAAGTGGTGACTATAATGTAGAAGTTGGTGGTAATTATAATATAGATGTCGCGGGAGATAGGTCAGATACAACTAAAAGAAACCATAAACAAGAAGTTACAGGAGACCTTGTAGAGAAATACTTAGGTTCAAAAACCACAAAAACTATTGGAAATAACAATGAAATAAATTTAAGTGATTTGATTGTTGCTAATAAGGGTAGTTTTAGTAATGTCAGTGAAGGTAGTACACACATTGCATCTGGTAAAGACCTTTTTATATCCTCTAAAAGTATACTCGATTTAATTTCTGAATATACCAATGTTACAGGAGTTTCACTTGTTAATGTCAAGGGTCAAGAAGGACTTATTGGTGGGCCTGAAGTTAGATACACGGGTCAAACTTATTCGGGTGCTAAAGATACTGGAAATGATTTTGATACCGCAATATTCCACGGAACCTTTAAAGGTACTGCGGATAAGGCGATTCATGCTCAAAAGGCAAACACTTCGGTCAGTTCTCTGATAGCAAGTAATGCTAGTTATGCAGATTTTGCTCTTAAAGCGGGTGCTGCTCCATCAACTCCTAGTGGTGGACCAGCGACTGTATTACAAACAGCGGCGGCAGCAGTGCAAGGAGTTTTGGCGGTTTCTGATATGTTGGCGTCCTTCCCACAAGAAACGGAAAGTGGTCATATAACAATTCAAACTAACGATTTGGTAGATATAAAACTCGGTAATGTCGAACAATATTCTCCACCCGCAGTTAGAAATGATGACGGAACATTTGATATGTTGACTCCTATTAATAAATTTGGGCGTCCTATTCAACAGTGTATAGTTGACGCTGATGATTATATGAGGGAACAAATAAAAGGTTTAGACCACTATGAAGGATACTTTGAAAGAGAACCCACAATTCAAGAGATAAGGTCGACCTTCCGAAATTCTTCTGCAAGAAATGATATTGGTCCTATGTTAATATTAGAAGGAAAAATCAGTAGTAGTTACCAAAACATCTTACCGCCAAAACTGTCTGGTAGAGTTGTTGGTAAAGAGGCGGGTTCTAAATATGGATATACACCTATAGGAAACTCACTAGATAATAGAGGAAAAAGGTTTAGAAAATGAGAATAGTTCCCGACCCAAAATACAATCCAGATTTGCAGGGTTATATTACTTCGAAAACAAGACTCGAACGTGGTATAACAATGGCAAAATTCTTAGGTGCATATGGAGACAAAACATCTTTAAAATATATTGGTGTTGAATCTATACGAAGAATTATGGCACGTAATCTCACTCTTCACGCTAGAGCTATGAATTTAATTAATGGAAACACACATAGGTTTAATGATGTCCGTCTCATTGTGAGTGAAGGAATATACAAAAGAAAATTATTTGAGAATGAAAGTGAAGTAATGAAAAAGAAGGCATTCGGAAATCTTGTATACTATCAAGTCATAGGAACTAATGGTGATATTGACTTTGAGAAAACATTTGATATCGCAGAATATTGGAAAGACCATATAGATTTTGATGAATTATATTTAGATTATGATGACTACAATCCAAACCAAAGTCTTACCGCACAAATAGGTTTACTTATGCCTACCGTTGGAGAAGACTATGAAGTTAACTTTAGTAGAAAAATATCTACATGGTTTAATAATTCATTAATGAAAGACGGAGAACTCGTAGAGATTGTTGAAGATGATGAATAAAATTTCAATAATACTCATAAAAAACATATAAATAAAGATATGACCAGAAGAGCGTTTGCACAAGAAACTAATAATTTAGGAACCAACACTGTTGGTGTAAGTCGTCAGATTCAATATTCTGATATAGACTTGACCTTGGGTGTAAAACCTACGGGTGATGTATATAAAAAGTTAGACGCTGCAGCGGTAAGACAGTCCGTAAAAAACTTAATCATGACTAACAAACTTGAAAAACCTTTTAACGAAAACTTTGGTGGTAATCTTAGAAGTATGTTGTTTCAATTTGTGGACAGAGGTTCAGACGAAATAATAAAAGATAAAATAATTAACACAATAAGAAGACATGAACCAAGAGCTCACGTAAGAGATGTTTCTGTATACCGAGTAAATGGTTATAAAAATTCAATCAGTGTTACAGTAACATTTTCAGTAAGGAACACAAGAGAAGTTCTAGAAGTCAATACAAATCTAACAAGGATTAGATAAAATGGTAACAACAATCACCTCAACATCTTTAGACTTTAATTCTATAAAGAATAACTTAAAATTGAGTCTAGAAAACTCTGGAGAGTTTAACGACTACAATTTTAGTTCTTCGGGTCTATCAAGTATCTTAGATGTGCTCGCATATAATACACACTTTAATGGTCTTACCGCAAACTTTGCGTTGAACGAATCATTCTTGAGTACCGCACAACTCAGAGGTTCTGTTGTATCTCTTGCTGAAGGTATAGGATATGTTCCTAACTCAAAGAACTCTAGTGAGGCGATAATAAACATTTCTGTCAATCTAAGTTCTGTGAGTCCTAGACCAACGACTATTCAAATAAGTGAAAACTTTAAATTTAATACAACTGTTGATGAGATAAACTACACATTCCAAACACGCGAATCTCTAAGTGCGACTGATGGTGGTGATGGGATATACAATTTTAAAGATGCCGCTGGAAAACCCGAAATTAAAATAGTAGAGGGAAAAAGTAGAACAAAAACCTTTATCACATTAAAATCAGAAGACAATCCGATATATGTTATACCAGATAAAAATATTGATATATCAAGTGCGGTAGTAAGGGTTTATGACAATACTTCAACAACAGAATTTACAACATATTCAAATCTTGTGAATGCAAGGGTTATAAACGAGAACTCCACGTTGTATATACTCAGGGAATCACCTAACGGTTTCTTCGAATTATCATTCGGTAATGGAACGACTTTAGGTAGGGCTCCACTAATAGGTGGAAAAATAGAAATAGAATATCTTTCTGTTGCGGGTACATTATCTAATACCGCAAATGTATTTTCTCCACTAAACACTGTTGTTGTGAATGGAACAGGATATCCTGTAACAGTAGCTACTCAAACAAGTGCTGTTGGTGGTAGTTCAAAAGAGAGTATAGAAAGTATTCGTAAGAATGCACCATTCCAGTATGCATCACAGAACAGAATGGTAACCGCCTCAGATTACTCTTCATTGATACTCAAAAACTATTCATCATTCATTGATGACATACAATCCTTTGGAGGAGAAGATGCGCTTGAACCAGAATATGGTGTGGTCTTTGTATCGATATTATTTAACACGGATGACCCACTCATACAACAGAGTATTAAAGATGAGATATTACAATTATCAGATGAGTTGTCAGTGGCATCATTCAGTGTTAAGTTTGATGACCCAATAAAAACATTTATTGAAGTTAAGACATTCTTCCAATTCAATGATAACTTGACGACACTTTCTAGGAACACTATACAGACTGATGTTAATAGTGCAATAACAGGTTACTTTGTAAAGAATACAGGTAAGTTTAATCAATCATTTAGAAGGTCAAATGTTCTGTCCTTAGTTGATGCTACAAGTCCTGCAGTATTGTCGTCAAGACAAGAAATAAAGATGCAAAGAAGGTTCACACCTATACCCAATACTATACAAAACCACAAAATAAGATATGCCGCGCCTCTTGCAACACCCGACGATGTTAATTATATCATAACATCTAATTCATTCTCTATCGGGGGTAATTCCTGTATATTGAGAAACAAGTTGAACACAAATAAATTGGAAGTGTTTGACTCGGTGACAAATTCTGTGGTCGTAGATAATGTTGGAGATTATGCACAAGATACAGTGAATATTGTTGGACTTCAAATAGATAGTACAATTGGAGCTCAATCATTTATTAAGTTAAGTGCGACTCCTGCAAACCAGAGTGCAATATCTCCACTTAGACAAGACGTTATAGAAATAGATGAAGATTCATCTTTCACATCAATTGTTGATGTTGTTGATGGAGTTCTCACCTAGTGACACACAACAAAGATATCACTCTAAAGGATTATAATAGAAGAGAGCTCTCATTTCCTAAATATCAGGTGAAGGAGATTCTTCCAGAGTTTTTCCGTACAGAATATCCAAAGTTAATCACACTGCTTGATGAGTATTATCATTTTGAAAACTCAGATGCATCTCCATCTAAACTCGTTGATGAATTATTTGTCACACGAGACATTACACAAACTGACTTAGGACTTCTATCATTTATTGAAGACGAACTATTACTTGGACAAAACTTCTTTGAAGGGTTTCAGGATAAACGTGCAGCATCAAAATACTCTAATGTATTGTTTAGGTCAAAGGGTACAAAGTATTCTATACAACAATTCTTCAGAACCTTCTTTGGTATAGACCCAGATATCATATACACAAAGGAACAAGTGTTTAATGTGGGTGATAATATCGGTTCTGAAAGTCAAAAGTTTATTACTGACAATAAGTTATATCAAAAACATGCTATACTCATAAAATCCGGTCTTGAACAGAAAAAATGGAGAGACGCATATAAATTGTTCGTACACCCAGCTGGAACATACTTGGGTTCAGAGATACAGATAGTGAGTAGTGTTGTTGATAGATTGACTGTACCACCTGTAACAATAGAACCACCCCCACCAATTGCTATTCATAGTCAATCATCATTTGCTACCGCTGCATTCATAGACCACACTTCTATAGTTACAGATACTGCAGAAGATGGAACAACAAGTACAAGTAGAATAAGACCAGAGATTGTAAGTATGATATTTGATAGAACAAGTGGTATCACTATTCAACAGATAAATAATCAGTATGATAGTTTACGAGAAGCACAACTCGCAACATCACCAACCTTTGATGATACTAGTATCGACTTCTCAAATGACTTCGCATTCGAAACATTAGACCAAGGTAAACACGAATAATTGAAAATACGAGTCAATAAGTATTATAAATATAATAAAGAATTAGGAATATTATAAATGGCAAAACAAACATTAAATAAAGGAAGTTCGGCAAACGATGGCAATGGCGATACTCTTCGTCAGGGTGCAACTAAGATTCAATCAAACTTCGATGAACTCTATGCTATATTAGGAGGTAACACTCTTAGTTCAGGTATTTCATTTAATTCAACAACTAATGGTATTTCCTTTGAAGGTGCTTCCGAGACGTTTCTTGTTCCAACAAACACAGGAAATGTGGATAAGACCATTACTCTTCCGAATGCAACTGGTACAGTTGTTCTTAATGTCTCAACTCAAACACTTACAAACAAGACTTTAACTTCTCCTGTCTTGACAACACCACAAATAAATGATACAAGTGCAAACCATCAGTATGTCTTTGCAGTATCAGAACTTTCGGCAGATAGAAACGTAACATTACCTTTATTGACAGGTCACGATGAGTTTACTTTCAATGCTCATACACAGACACTTACTAACAAGACGCTTACAACTCCTGCAATAACCTCTCCTAGTATTACAACAAGTATAAATGATGCTAATGGAGCAGAGGTTATAGAAGTTCCTGCTACAGCAAATGCAGACAATCATTTGAAAATTACTAATGCAGATGGTGCATCCCCTACCATAGAATCAGTGGGTGCTAATTCTAATGTTGGTCTTAATATTGGGAGTAAAGGTACGGGTGTTGTTACCATAAAAAATGGATTTGCATTCGGTGATGGAATCGAACAGGGAACAGGTGGAGCGATAACTCTTCTCACTCCAACAACAGTATTTAATATAGGTACTAACTTTGCGGCAAATCTTCCTGACGGAACAGTTCAGGGACAAATAAAAATTCTTATAAACAAAGATACAGGCATAGGAACAATAACTCCAACAACCACTGGAAACTTTGGTTTTGGAACTCAAATTTCATTATCAGAAAATCAAACCGCAACATTAATTTGGGATGGTGATGACTGGCAATTAATATCAACACATGGTGGAACGGTAACATAAAATGGCAATAGTAACAAATAAATTTAAAAGAGAGACTATCCAATTAATAAAGGATAATTTTGATAATGCTTCAAACCATTATTATATTGGTATAGGTCGTTCTGATGTATGGAATGCAACTGACACAGCACCAGACGCATATGCAAATTTAAATGAAGAAAGATTGTTTAGAAACTCCCTTCAATCAGTCAAGAAAGTTGGCGACATGTCCTTTGTTGTCCCAAGACACAATTGGAGTTCTGGTACAACATATTCTGCGTATAGTGATAACCTTTTAACAAACTATCCAATTACACATCAGTATTATGTAATGAACGATAATAATCAAGTCTTTATCTGTGTTCAACAAGGGAAAAATTCTCAAGGGGAATCCGTTGATTCTACAGTACAACCAACTACTACTTCTTCAGGTGCTTCAACTGGTACAGTATTCGTTACTTCAGATGGATATGCATGGAAGTTCATATATACTATATCTGCATTAGATGCTAGTAAATTTATGTCTGCTGAATTCATACCTGTTAAGAAACAAATTGGTTCAGGGAGTCAATCAACAGATAGTGAACAACTTGCAGTACAAAACGCAGCGGTTGATGGACAGATAATAGGTTACAGAGTTGCATCTGAAGGATTAGGATATAGTTCCGCCCCAACACTAACAGTTGTTGGTGATGGTACTCTCGCACAAGCTATCGCTACAGTACATGATGGAAAAGTAAAAAAGGTAGATGTTGTAGACACTTCAGGAACACTATCATTGGGTTCAGGATACACAAATGCGATTGTAACACAAACGGGTGGTTCACCAACAACAGAGGCGAAGATAGTTCCAATATTTGCACCAAAGGGTGGATTGGGTAGTGACCCTCGTGCAGACTTGCGGTCAGCTGGTATTATGTTTGTAATACAACCAGATGGTACAGAAAACGATGACTTCATAGTAGATAATGATTTCCGTCAAGTTGGATTGATAAAAAATCCTTTACAGACTGTAGGGGGTTCTGCCTTTACTTCAAACACAGGTATAGCATTAAAAAAATTAACTCTTACGAGTGGTGGTGCAACATTTACCAAAGATAATGTAATAGTAGGTCTGACTTCAACAGCAAGGGCAATTATAGATAAAGTTAATTTAGATAGTGGTGTTTATAGTCTTTCATTTCATCAAAATGATGAAACAGGATATGGAACTTTTAATGCAGATGAACTAGGGGAAACTGTTGAAGAAGTGGTTGGTAGTGGTTCGGGTAGTGTCGCTGCGGGTTCAGGAACAACTGTTGCTGGAGAAATTGCAACGACTACTGGAGAAGTACTATATATAGATAACAGGGCGGCAGTAACACGCGCATCAGACCAAAAAGAAGACATTAAAATAGTCATACAAATTTAGGATAATAGAATAATGCCAACAACGTTTACATCAAATGTCTTTTCGTCAACATATAAAGACGACTTCGCAGATAGTGATAACTATCATCGTATTCTTTTCAATAGTGGTCGCGCGTTACAGGCACGCGAACTCACTCAGATGCAAACAATCATCCAAGAGGAGATTGCAAGGTTTGGTCGTAATATATTCAAAGATGGTGCGGCAGTAAATCCAGGCGGTCCTTCTATTAATAACGACTATGAGTTTGTTAAACTTAATACAACATCTAACTCATTACCCACAGACCCAACAACACTTGTAGGAACAGAATTTACAGGTGCAACTTCAACTGTTAAAGCAAGGGTATTAGAAGTTGTTGCTGCTACCGATACAGACCCTGCAACACTTTATGTTCAGTACACAAACACTTCGGGTGGTGGAACTGGTGCAACACCTGTCCGTCTTACTGCTGGTGAAAATATAAGTAATGGTAGTACAACACTCACAGTACAAAGTACCAACAACCCTGCTGACCCTGCTGTAGGAGTTGGTTGTAAAATACATAACGCGGCAGGAGACTTCTTCGTGAGAGGTCACTTCGTATTCGTAAAACCACAGGGACTTATACTCTCTAAGTATACAAACAATGCCACTAAAGTCATCGGTTTCAAAATAACAGAAGATATTGTAACCGTAACTGATGACACTGCACTCTATGACAATCAAGGTGTAACACCTAATGTAACTTCTCCAGGCGCAGACAGATATCGTATAAAACTTGTTTTAACAACACAAGATGCTATTGCATCAGATGAAAACTTTGTATTTTACTGTTCTGTGGTAGATGGTAATATTGTTGACCAAGTATCAGGCACAGATGATTACAATAAAATAAATGACCTTCTCGCAGAAAGAACAAGTGAAGAGTCAGGTAACTATATCGCAAAAAGATTTACATCATCACTTTCAGATAGTGGAACAAATACATTTATTAATGTATCAAATGGTATTGCATATGTTAATGGATATCGTGCAGCTGCCGAAACTCCAACAAAACTTACAATACCGAAACCTCAAGAAACTTCTATCATTGAAAATGATGTTGTTGGTATATCATATGGTTCATACTTTATATGTTCTACACTCCGAGGTACTTTGAACGTATCCGCATTTGCTTCTATTAACTTATCTACATCTACAACTGACCCAAGCGGTAATGATATAGGTACTGCGAAAGTAAGATATGTAGAAAAGGATGGAAGTAATTATAGAGTATATCTCTTTGATATCAAAATGAATAGTGGACAATCATTAAGAAATGTTAAAACAATCGGTACAGGTCCTGCAGATTTTGGTCTTCTTGTTTTAGAAGGTGCTTCAGGCGCTGAGAAGGCGACTTTAAAAGAGGCGAGTAAAACTAATCTTGTATATAAAATGACACATCCCCGTTCTGTAAACGTAACAGATGTATCTTTTGAAGTACAAAGAGTTAAGACGGGTACTAGTGATGGTTCAGGAAACCTTACTATTTCTGGACTTGGTTCAGGTGAGACATATGTAAACACATCTCAATGGGTTGTAATACGTGACGACGGAGTTGTCGTTTCATCACCAACCTTTTCAAGTGTTCCAAATACCTCAAATACAGTTGGTGGACTAGGTGCAAGTAAAGGTGTAACGATATACGCAAAGGTAAATAAAGCATCACCTCAAAGAGGAAGAAAAACATTAACAGAAGTGACAGTAGCAACCACTGTCTCTACAGATGCTTTAACAGGTGTTAAGTTTGTTGATTTAGGAAAGACGGATTTATTTAGTGTAAGTGAAATAAAACAGACAAATTCTAGTGGGGATGATTTATCTTCAAGATTTAGTGTTGATGATGGACAAAGGTCAAGTCATTATGCGAATGCAAGACTCGTTTTAGAAAAGGGTGCTAGTGTTCCTTCAGGTAATGTTCACTGCAAATTTAAACACTTCCAACATTCAACAGATGGAGACTTCTTCGATATAAAATCTTATGATGGTCAAGTTACCTATGAAAACATACCCGCATTCAAAGTAAATACAAGAAATTCTATTAATCTAAGAGATGTTATAGACTTCCGTTCTTCGGTTGATGCTTCAGGAACATTCACAGGTTCGGGTGCGGCACTACACGAAATGCCAACCAATGGTGATGTCTTTCAAGCTGATATAGAATATTATCTTCGTAGGTCAGATAAAATTGTTATAACAACACAAGGTGAAGTTAAGAATATACTAGGTGAAGATGGTTTCTCATCACAGATACCACCAACACCAGAAAACACGCTTGCATTATTTGAAGTAGAACACAATGCATATGGTTTACATGACTCAGATGTTTCGGTGAGACCTCTAGAGGCAAAACGATTTACAATGAATGATATCTCCAAGTTAGAGAAACGTATTGACACTCTCGAAGAAGTTACTTCATTATCACTCTTAGAGGTTGACACAAATGCATTACTCGTATTAGACGATGAAGGTAATCCTCGTAGTAAGTCAGGTTTCTTTGTAGATAACTTTGTTAATCGTGCATTTACTGATGTTCAGAATCCAGAGTATCGTGCCGCGATTGACCCATCACTTGGATTACTACAACCTCAACAGACGACAGACAATGTTACTTTGAGATATGACTCAGACAAATCTACTAATACAATATTAAAAGGTGATACAGTTTATATTAAACATACTCACACTCCTGCAATCTCACAGACCAAAGTTTCTGGTACAGAGAATGTAAATCCATTTGCGGTTATAACAGGAACGGGTAGTCTTACATTGTCTCCTTCCTCAGATGAGTGGCAAGATACAGTTTTCAATCCTGCAAATATTATTAATGAAGTTGCAGAAGAAATTGTAGATGATGTCACATTCTTCGCATCTTATCCATACAATTGGTCAACAAACAATTGGGTTCCAATGAATGGTTGGGGTAGTATATACACAAATCATTTCAGTGGTTGGAATGGAGAACAGATGTGGAATTGGAATGGTACTACATCAAGACCTGTAGAGAAACGACCAGAACAACAATTCCAAGGTGCGTTTTCTAATCGTATTGTTGTGGGCACTAGAACAGTAAGAGAAGTTATTGGAGACAGAGAAGTTTCTTTAACATTCTTACCTTTCATTCGCGCACGTAAAGTGTTCTTCAGGGCTCAAGGGTTAAGACCAAATACAAGATACTATCCATTCTTTGATGGTGTTGCTATGGACAACTTTGTGAAAACATCATCATCTTTCGAAAGGTATTCCAAATCTGTACTTGGTGGTGTTGAGTTTGGTAACAAATTTAGAAACAAAACTTCTCATCCTAATGGTACACCAGACATACTGGTAACAGATGGAGGTGGAGAAATTATAGGTTCATTCTTTATCCCTTGTCAAGACGGTGAAGACGGCATAAAGTTCCGTTCGGGTACACGCGAGTTCAAACTCCTCGACATAAGTCAAGATAATGATGCGGCGGCAACAAGTCGTGCATCAATTAATTATGTTGCACAAGGAACATTATCAACACGTCAACAGACCATTACTTCAACAAGAATAACAGAAGTTAGAAGTGTTCGTAGATGGACAGACTTTCAGCAGGTGTGTTGGAAAGACCCTCTTGCACAATCATTCCGAGTAACAGAATCCACAGGTATCTTTGTTACTAAAGTAGATTGTTTCTTTAAGACTAAAGATGCTTCAGTTCCGATTGAAATGCAAATAAGACCTATGGTGAATGGTGCGCCATCATCAACAGATATTATCGCGAACGCAATTAAGTTTGTAAAACCTTCTGCGGTAACAGCAGTAACTGAGGAAGACCCAGTAACTATACTTGCCGCCCCCACAACTTTTGAGTTTGACGAACCAATCTTCTTAAATCCAGATACAGAATATGCGATTGTTCTAATTGCAGAATCCGTAGACTATGAGGCATATGTTGCAGAGACTTATGCATATGAATTGGGTTCAACTGAACTTCGTATCAATCGTCAACCTTCTATGGGTTCACTCTTCAAGTCACAGAATGGTACAACTTGGGAACCCGACCAAACAAAAGACCTAATGTTTGTAGTACACAAAGCGGTGTTTGACACTGCGGGTGGTAGTGCGATATTTGAGAATACAGATGTTCAAAGTGATTTGTTAACATCCAATCCTTTCTATTCAGTTGATAGTGATGCTACAATAACAACATATTTACCCAATCATGGATATGCAGTGAATGATGTAATCAACATTTCTGGTCTTGTAGATTCTGACTCATATAACGGAATCACAGGTGCTAACATAAATGGTAACAGAACAGTTACAGCGGTAGATGGATTTGGTATTCAGTTTGAGGCAGGAAGTGTCGCAAACGCATCAGGAAGATTTGGTGGTTCAGAAATTATAACTGACAGACAAATAGAGTTTGATGGTGCGATACCTAACTTTACCACTCTTATTCCAGACGATACAAGTATTAGATATGGTGCTAAATTCACTACAGGTAAATCTCTTGCGGGTGGTGAAACACGTTATACAACAGATGCTACATATATTAATGACATATCAATAGGTGAAGAAAACTATTTCAATGCTCCTAGAATTGTCGCGTCACCAGTATCAGAAGCGAATGTTTTGAACTTTACTGCGGGTACAAGGTCTGTTGAATTCAAAATTGATTTGAGTACTATTCGTGCAGATGTATCACCTATTATTGATGCGCAAAGGTCTTCTTTAACAACTATACATAACAATATTGATAATCAAGTTGCAAGTGGTGCTACTGTAGGTCAAGAGAATGTTCCAATAAATTATGTTGCGGAGACCCTCGCATTTGGCGGTTCGGCACTTGCGAAACACATCACTTCAGTACAATCTCTAGAAGAACCCGCGATTGGATTGAAAGTTATTGTTGCCGCATTACGACCAAGTGGTTCAGACTTTGACTTATACTTTAGAACTGCACAAGACGGTGAAAATATTCTTGATATTGATTGGACACTTCAATCAAGAGAACAAACTGTTGCACCAGATGATAGAAACTTCCGTGAGTACAGATATCTCATAGGTGGATTGACAGGTTTCACAACCACGTCATTCACACAATACCAATATAAGATTGTAATGCGTAGTAATAACTCATCTCGTGTTCCTGTGTTTAAAGACTTCAGGTCAATCGCTATGGCAACATAATGAAATCTAATTTAATACCTGTGAAAAATAGTGTTGGTCTTGCTCGTGATAGGAGAACGGGTGGGATTGTTAATATAAATAGAGATGAGATACAGAATGCACGTTCTATAAAATTAAAAAGAAAACAAAAGGAAATTGAGTTCGAACAACTTAAGACAGATGTCTCTGAGATGAAACAACTCTTAAACACAATAATAGAGAAACTATAATGACAGACTCAGCAACACAATTAGTAATCACGGATACCTTCTCAACGTTGGTGACAGACTTCAATACAGTTTCTTCTGACTTAGGGGCAACTGGAGATTTAAATACGGGTGTAAAAACTAATATCGTTGCATCAATCAATGAACTTGAA
>Ga0181399_1000343_pt1 | contig 17139 bp, 28 predicted proteins | sample 22SPOviralmetaG_FD_130128 | JGI IMG/M metagenome (GOLD analysis project Ga0181399, IMG submission 130128) | Marine viral communities from the oligotrophic San Pedro Time Series (SPOT) site, San Pedro Channel, CA, USA - 22 SPOT_SRF_2011-05-21 | ecosystem: Environmental > Aquatic > Marine > Strait...
CTTTTCCAATACTTCGTCTGAATAGTCTTGCCTTTTGTGCTGAGTTAGCAGCTGATCAGACAGTACGATATCTCCGACTTCCCACTGGTGGTGATAGATAAATTTTTCTTGAAAGAGATAATCATACAACTCTTGAAAGAGTGTCTTATCATCGTCATCGATAATGTACATGTCGTTAAAAGGATGAATATAAATCCCTTTGACACCAACTTCATTATGCTGTTCAAGAGACATTGCATATGGAAGCAAAGCTTTACCACCTTGTGTTTTCCAATCCATGGCACGATAATCTGATTCTTGACCCCATGCAGCAGGATTGTAGCGGTATACTGCAACCTTGTCTTTGATCTTTGCATACAAATCTTTTGGCATTTCATCTAAAGCAATTTTAGTATTCATCCAAGAAGTAACAGTACCTTCTACATCTTTAATGCCGTGCAAAGCAACACCATCATTTAAATAAATGTGATTGAGATTACAGTGCCAGTCTAGCCTGCCTTTTTGAAAGATACCAGTGTATTCACCATCTTTGTCTTTTTCTCCTGTTACTCTTTGTACAGGATACGGTTGGTTTTCTGGTACTTTCCATGGATCAGATGGAAAAACATGCATTGGGCTCAACTCTTTAACATACCATCTGCCATCTTCCCACCATCTCATCTCACCATCGTTTCCGATGTCACCAATTTTTGATACAATCCTATTTAGATAATGTGCTTTGATAGTGTTAGTTTTTAGTACAACAATTAGATTTTCGAAAACTAACTCTTTGATCTTTGAATATTCTTCTTCAGTGGGTGCAGTCGCATCAAAATCAGATACTTGAATTACGCCAGCATTTAATTGTGTGATCTTCATTAATCTTGCACTGCCTCGATTACACTTGGGAAGTGTTGACCAACAATTTCCCAACATTTAGCTGCTACTTCCATATGCTCTTTTTGTGTACCATTTGCCATACGAAGCTGACAATAATGTACCCAAGACCGCAAACTACCAGCCATATATAGACGAGATACGGTATTACCTTCAGGTAGAACAGCTCGTGCTTGCTCTTTAGCAATACCATTCTCTAATGCCCACTCATATTGTTTTTGAGATTCAGCAATAAGTGCTGTTTGACGCATATTCCATTCTTCAGCAAGACGGTCATCGTCTGTTTCAACGCTGTTTTGCCTGTTCTTTGGATCTTGAAGACGCGCTTCACGTGTCTCTGATTCAGTAGCAACTGCATAACGTTGACTAAACTCTTGGAATGAAAAAGATCTATGACGCAAGATCTGCCGTGCAATATCTCGTGTTGTAACAATTTCCATTGTCATATGTACCATTTCAAGAGGTGACCAGTGATCGTTTTGAATAAGATACTTAAGCAGTTTTGGTGCAGTTTTATTATTGCTTTGATTGCCAGGATTACTAACTCGAGCTGTATAACCTACCAACTGTTCTGCTGTATGTGTATCAGTAATTGCAGATGGCTTACTGAGTGCAATTAGATTTACTTCCATTATAGAATTCCTTTATAGTTCCAGTATTTAGATTTTGGTTTAGCATAAAAGGAAATGACAGCACAAACGCCTTCATACCATTTTACTATATCGTCCCAATCTTTCATTTCATTTTCTGTAAAGACTACACCTCGAGCAACTTCTTCTCTGCGAGAGCTAATCTCATATTCTAGCCTTACAAGATCATCGCGCAAAGAATAAAAAGTAATTTCAGTCAGTTGCTCATCAGTAATAGTCAAAGATGCTGGTGGAAAATCAGCCATATCATGTGTCGACAAGACGTCACCTAATAGTTTATCCATCTTATTCATGCTAGTTGCTCCTTAGCCCAGTTAAGTTCATTACACTGCCAGCAAATATTACAATGACCATCTTTTTGCTCAGTGCAGGTGTGTGATGTGTCATATATATCTTGCCAGCCTTTCGTATCTATTATACTCAATATGTGATATTTGTATAGAAATAAAAATGGTGTACTAATAATTTTATGCATTGTATTGCGCCAAGGTCTCCAAGGTGGATCGCCTGGTAATTCAAACCATTCACTTGGTGGTATATGATTTGTAGCAGTGTAAACGTGCAAAGGTCTATTTGCCATTGCTGTTTGCATAATCAAATTATCAGCTTGAAAGGGTTTATTTGGCTGTACAATCTGGTGATCGATTGAGTGATCATTCAACTTAAACATGTCCTGTGCACGCAGGATTGAATCTCGGGCGTGTTCAACAGCATTGTCTTTGGTATTATTGATAGTAAAGCACCGGAATTGCTTTTTTGTTGTAGATTCCATCAAAAGACGTAATAAAACAGCACTATCTATGCCACCGGATACGAAAATACCAATCTCGGCTTCGTCACGGATAGGCAGATCCAGTACTCGTTTATCCCATTCAGGACCGATTGTAGATAGGAAGTGATTAACCATGTAAAGGCTTGGGTCTTGACTTATGGAAATTGTATAGTTCTACAAGCTCAGGAAATGTTTCTTTAAAATTAGTGTCTCTGCGCTTGTCATACTCGTCTACAAAAGCAACAAAATTAGTACCATCTAAAATAGTACCTTGATCGTTTACAAGCAATGATTTCAGCCTTTTCAGCATATTTACTTCTCTTGTCGAAAACTCATAGTCAATAGCAATATTTACAAATTTATCAAGTTGACTTAAAAACCAGTCTGAGTTAAAATCAGGGTGTTGAAGTACAAACATACTTAGAAAAGATGGATTACGTAAATATGGTACATCAATAGACAGACGTGGATGAAATTTTCCAGTTGCTTTCCACAATGGCGACACAGCTAACTCTTTTAAGCGTTTCATGTCGGTTAAAAATTCTTCGTACGTACCAAAACTGCATACATTGAATGTCGACATAATATTAAATGCAGATTTAGGCAGAGTCATAATACATTTTTGTAAGTTCTTTTTCCACTCTTTGTAATTCATGCCAAAACGAATATATTCAGATGCTTGTTTACCACCTTCCGCACTCGTGTGAATCTCAAGCTCTTGTACATACTCATTCTTTTCTAGATGCGCAAGCTTTGACAAGGCACGATCTAAATTTGCTTTTGGTACATTTAAGTTTGTGTTGATAGATAATGTAAGGTTTGGTTGCGGGTTTTCAATCAACCAATCAAGCAATTTGAATGTGTTTTTATTTAGCAGTGGTTCACCACCTGTTACACGCAATACTAAAAGTTTACTTGCAATCTTAGGAAAATAATCCCAAAAAGCATCTACATACGGATTAGGTTGATTATTTGGAATAGGCATTTGATCACGGTTTTCAATCAAATCAAGATTGTTGAACTTATCTGTTGTAGGATATGGACCGTGCTGCTTAATCTCTTCCATCCATTTAGAACTAATGTGTGGTGCACAATATGCGCATTTAAAGTTGCAGACATTACCAAACGATACTTCAAGATAAGATGGTGGATGATCAGTTACAGCGTCTGTCGTAGCAAGATCTTTTACGTGTGCACCAGCCCAAATCGATTTTGACTTGTGTACTCTATCGCTAATACCACCAGAATCTTCTACTTTCCAACAATATGTACATTCAGCAGGTCTAATACCTGCTTTCATTTCGTCACGTGCTTTAAATTTATGGTGAGTGTTGTGTAATGCAGAAGATGATACTTCTAATTCTTCAAGTGGAATTTTGTGTGTGCCTGGGTGGTGGCAACTATGTGTGTGACCATTTTGTAGATGCACAGTAGTTTGTTTCCATTTGGCTGCACAAAAGCTTGGACTAACTAAATTTAGATTTTTTTCAGCTGTTTCGTCATCCCACTCATAAGACTTCTGCCAACCAGGTACGATTCTAACTACTGTTCTTTTTTCTTTTTTGTTTTCCATAATGAATATCTATAACTCCCATAAAGTCATCAATCGCTTCTTCTTTATTTAAATAAGGACCACCAATGTACTTCCAGTCATTATCAGTTATGAAAATAATATCAACCCACTGCGGCGACTGAATTATCCGATACTGGCCCTTGCCACCATTCGGGAGCTTCACGTCCGCGGTTCCATTTTGCAAATCTAAGTTTGTCAGCATGATAAAATTTTCTGTATGATGTAACTGCATCACCTTCAATTATGCAGCCAGGGTATGCCTTCATAGCCAAAGCAAACGGTGTAAGACCAACGTCTGGAATGTTATGAGGTATTTGTGCGAGTGCAGCACCCAGCTTTGTAATAGAAGCATGCGGTTTGTTGAATCGATATTCGAACTCTTGACCAAGAGCCATGAAATGACGATAGTGCCAAATGTAATTGTCTTTTGATTCAAGAGTCCAGGTGGTGCAAGGATGATATTTGTGCACAGCTTTGTAAAGCAAATCATCTTTATCTTGATCGTCAAAGTAGTAATATTGCTGCATAGTTTTGCCAGACTTAGAGCGTCTACGTTCTTGTGTACCATCAAGCATACGATGTGCTGTTGATAGCATTTGTGCAGATTCGACAATCATCTTTGGTACGTGCTTGTCACACTGCATTTCTGCTGCTTCGATTGGGTCATTGCTGAGGATGAAGATATTCATAATAAGTCTCGCGTTTAATGTTGTTGACAACTTCGTCTTTAGGTTTATACTCGATAATTTGATAAGTTACTACGTCTTCTGCATTTAATGGCCTTGACCAATCACGATCTAGAAAATTCCAAAACACGAATGTATCAAAGTCCTGATTTTGACACCATTTACTGATGTACACGCGACCAGTTTTTGGCGCATGTTTCCATTCGCATTTACCATATTCATCGTGCACTGTGTCATATTCATATGCTTCAATTAGCTCGTGACCCAGGTTTAAAGATGAGATATGATGCTCAGCAAACTCGCAATCGCAATTAATCATAACTTGTTCAAGTGACCTATTGCCACGCTGTGCTGAGTTAAATCTATCATTTGCTAGATAATCTCTACGTTCAATAAATGCTTTACCAACTCTTGCAGTTACTGATTTCATGTATGTGCCTTTATAATCTTATTGCTGATTGCCCATTCTAACATGTGCGCTTCTTGTTCCCAAGGTAAGTCACGATAGTCAGTAGTACGTAAGTCAAACAATTCTTTCTTCCAACGTTTAGTATCAATAGTGATATCACGTATTTCTTTACGTAGATATTGTTTGATGTGCACGCATTCATGGCACACTGTACGAATTAATTCTTCATCGTCATCTTGCAAAGATTGTGTAAGCGACATAAAGAATGAATCGTCATCTTCTTCATTTACCAAACCTTTCGCGATACCCATGTCTTCATCAAGTGCAATTTCAACATCAATGTAAATAGGTTTTTTACGCTTTGGCATAAGTGTATTTAAAGTATGATTGATAGTATCATAAATCAAATGACCACTTTTTACGTTTGACAAACCTGTAATCGTTAAATCAATCTCCACGCTTATAGCCCCAGTTCTCATAATAGGTTGTGCGATCAGGCTTGGGTGCTCGCTCAAGCTTTTCAACACGTTCAGTAAGGCGTTCTATGACAAACTTCAGAGAGTTTACCTGCCGTTCGAGTTCTGCTATAGTCATCGTCTCCAAGCCTTCCACAATTTCGATATCATATCAGCTGCAGTTTCTTGCACCCATTTATTGTTAGGATTATCATCAGCCCATTTAGTAAGCTTTGCTTCGCTATTATGGTCATAATTGTGATAGCCAATAGTGTTGATATATTGACCTTCATACCAAGCTGCAAATGCTGGATGGTCTTCTAAAAATTCATGCACAGTAACATGATCCATCTGATCTGAACGAATCATATCCGCCCACATTGGATATTGATCGATCTCACACATCTTGTTTTCCTAACTCATAAGCCAACTTCAAGCTTTCAATGATTGAAAGACCATCTTTACGGTAAGATTTATAATAGTAACACATTAGTTTCTCCTCATATTGGCAATATCAATGCCTTGCTGTTTGTTGATGATAGGAACAGAATTAGATTTGTGCATTGTAGCAATACCAGTAATAAGATTACCAGTATACTTTTTGTCTGTACGACCAGAGCTAGCACAAATATTATCTGAAGTTTGTACGCCAGGTCGATGATATTGTGATTGTGTTGCTGTAACACCTTTACGACGCTGTTCAGCTCGTGCAGATACATCAGACAAACCCATCTTATCTAAGAACTTGGCATGCTTGGATTTAGCTTCTTGCAATGATTTACGTTTGGATTGTTTACGATGTGATTTTTCAATAACACGTACGTTCGTTAAATGCATAGTCATAGTACTACCTCCTGTTATAGAGGTTATACCTAACTAGTAACGAATTTTCGGTTTAATTGTACCACTGGTTACTTGATGTATTTCAATAGAGTCTTTACGGATTTCACGGACAAAGATCTGACCTTGCATGGCTTTAGGCGTAGAGTTAATTGCAAAAACCACCGGATGAGTCTTAAAATAATCATTGTAAACAGTTGCTTTATACGGTTTTTCAACTTCTGCTTCCCATCGTGTTGACCAGTTAGAGGATTTGATGACGGCCATATCACCTTTAGCAATTTCAGTAGGCTTGCCACGCAGTCCTTTTACTTTTTCTTCAAGCATTTCTCGTTTGATTGCAACAGCAGCAGCCAAAGGCTTTGTGATGTCTACTGTACCACCAATTTTAAAGTCTTGAAAAAATCCATCTTGAGTAAGGTTACAAGCTTTCATTTCATAACCTTTACCACCTGAACCTAAGTCTAGTCCAGCAGATGCACCGCCACCAAGTGTAAGGTCATCAACTAAGAAGTACATCATTACTTCACCAGGACCAACACCTTTTGGAGTGTACTTTAACATTCTTACGAATGATTGTTTGTATTTTTGTCTGAGTTCACGGACTAATGAGTTTACTTTTGCTTCATCAAGGGTCTTGGCTGTTTTAGTTAAATCAAATTCAGGAAAGAAATGCTTTTTGAAAAGATATTGGATTTCAGCTTTATACTTTTCACTTTGAAAGTCATTACCAGTGATGTTAAACGCTGTAATAACCTCAGCGCGCTTGATAAAGCTAAGATCCATACTATTTAGATCTTTTGTAACTTCTGTAATGTGTTCCTGAAATTTCTTCATTATAGGTCCGTAGTGTTAAGGGTTGTTTGTACAACTTGTGTACTTTGAATAGATTCGCCTACACGTTTAATTGTAGCACCATAATTCTTCATAATTCGCAGTCTTGTTTTATACAATGGATCTTCTTTAAGTTTAGAATCATCAGTTGGAATCCATAGCGTAACTGGTCTACCAGCAGCTGCAGCTAAAAATGCCATACCATTAAGACTACCTTCAAAGTGATCACAATTAGATAAAATGTGTGCAGTTTTCTTTAGGTTGAATGCCATTTTACCGACTTGTAAACCATTTTTGTTAGACTTACGCCAATTAGCTACAAAGTTATCGCCCAAGTAATGCTCTGGTGTATTGTCAAACGCATAACAGACTTTATTGCGATACTGATTATCAGGATTCCATTCAGTCAGTCTTGGCATTACGTAATCGGGTGCTAATGCGAGAGTAGGTGAAAGCCACCACACAGTGCCTTCTTCTTTAGCATTTTGAAATGCGTAATCAATCATTTTTTCTTGACTAACGTTCTTGCCAATTTCTCTCCAAGCAATCTTATCCATACCGCCAAATAAGTCGTAGTAATGCTTTTTAGTTTGTGCAGGAATATAGTCAAAGAAACCAATTTTGCCTTGAATTAAACCAGCAATAATAACACTATCGCCAAGACCATACTTATGTACGTTTTCACTGTCTTCTGCAAAACCACCAAGAGGTGCTTTGCCAAAATGACCTTGTACTTGCCATCTGCCGTTTGCAGCATCGCCACTTGGTCTTGTTAATTCAGGTGCTTTACCTTGGTCACTTTCCGAGCTCATGTCTCGGACGTTGTAAGTTAATGCACTTCTGATTTCTGCGGTTTTCTTGTCCATTGTTCACAATACTCTTTAAATTCATCAAATGCTGCAACTTTATAAGATGATACTGGCATCATGCCAATGAATTCATCTCTATAAAAAACGTAGTGCATCATTTTAGTCACATCATCATCTTGATCAGGTTCTGAGTGATAAGTAAAATCGCCAAATTTCATTATAACATTTAACATTATATTTATTAGCCGCCAAATTCGTGGCCAGCTACCCTCTTCATTTGTTTTGTAAACTCATCAAAAGATGGCTTATTTTTGTAAAGCTTTATACTAATATTGTCTTTATCTTTACCTTTGATACGCCATTCGTATCCATCTTTTTTATGCTGTGCATCAGTGGTCTTTACAACACGTCTTTTATAACCATCTTCCCATGTTTCAGAACCTTCTGCAACAGGACCGTCACTGACTGTGTAGTCTTTGAACTTAATGATTTGTTTCTTTTTCTTTTTATCGGTCATTTCATCCAACCTTTGATGTACTCAGGATTAAAGTTAAAGTGCGAGAACGCGATACGATCTACAAATTTAACAGCTTCACCTTTACTTGGGTTAATGGCTACATAGCCTTCAGCACCAGTTACTTTGAAACCATCTTTAGTTTTTACAAATGATTTCTGTGTGTTAATTGACTCAAGCTTTGCAATAATTGCAACCTTTGCTTTTACAATAACATCTACAAACTCAAACGCTTGTACAATACTCTTGTGATTGCGTTGACAGTCTTCTAAAAACTGTTTCATAATAGCTCGTTTAGATTCTTTGGATGCTTCAGTTTTTACCTTTGCAATTACTTGCTTTTCAAACTTTTCTTTTACATGCACATAGTATTCATTAACAGCATTTGCAGGATTAGGCAACTGACCATTTCTAATTTTGCTGTTGATAAACGTTTTAATACCAGCTCCAACCGCACCAGAAGGTAGTGTATCCATAATACGAGCCACTGAATCAAAATCACCAATTAGGCTTTCAGCTTGATCAGCTAAAGCTTTAATTTTTTGGTATTCTTTTTGATTAAATGCAATAGTACCAGCCTTAAAGTATGCATCGTCTTGCCATACAGTCCGTGTCTTTTTCAGCTTTTTAACATTTACACCAAATTTAGCTCTGTATGTACTTAGTGTACCTTTGCCAGAATAGGTTGTATGCCATACCACTCCGATATTGGCATTGCGAATATCTTTACCAACGTCAGACTCAGCTTCCCAAGCATATGCAATAGTGTTTGGATGTGCTACAATGTAACGTTTACCATCAATAGTTTCATAGTTTTGATCACCCTTTGTAAACATCAGATCGCCTTGTAAAACAATACCATCTGGTATACCAATCTTTGGAAATTCGTCTAATGCATACTGCAATTTATCAGCTAAACCAGCTGGGTAACCGTGTGCCTTGATATCAGCTTTACTTTTTACCAATTTAGCATTTTTAGCAAACACTGATTTGGTACCAACAAAGAACTGACCATCTTCTGGGTCTTTACCACAAAAGATAGCAGGTGCACCGTCCCACTTTACTGTAAGTTTGATATTGCCTTGACCTAAAGTTTCAAGTACATCTCGTACAGCCACGATGGCTGCTTTTGCACCATCATTACCACGTTCAAATAAATCTTCATCAACATGCGTTAAATGCAAGTTTACGTTACTATCTGCTGCTTCTTTTAAATAATTACTAAACGATTTCATATGTACCTACTTTTGCGATTTACGATGTTTTCTCTTCAGTGATGCAGTATTCTTTGATAATGAATTGCTTACTGGTTTGATTATACTTGACTTGTACAAATTTTTTATAACAATTACCATGGATTGCAGTAACTTTTGCACAGATTGAATTATAGATATCAGCACTCTTGCTGGAAATGCTAAAAAAGCTTCTTCTAAAGCTTTTCCAAGAGTAATCAAAGCAGCGCGTAATAAACGCAGTTCGAACAGTATTTTTTCTCTCATGGCTTTTAAGCATTAATAAGGCGAGAGTTAATTTTGTCCCAATTGATAATGTCAAAGAATTTTTCGATATATGCTGCTTTATTAGCGCCGTGAGCAAATGCATATGCATGTTCCCATAAGTCGATAATCAAAGCTACGTTTTCTACAATACGATTATTTGGTATGATATTGACGTAACCAGCATGATTCATAAATACCCAGCCACTACCTTGAAGTGTAGCTGCTTTTTCTCGAACTGTCTTTTGAAAATTATCATAGGTACCATACCTTTGAGTAATTACATCTAAAGACTTACCAGTAGGAAGATTATTCTCTCTTGCCTCCCTTATGTTATCAAAATACAGGTCATGTAAGTATGCTCCTGCCTTGTTGAAAGCAAAGTCTCCGATACCATCATTAAAGTCTGTGACGTGTTGTCGGTAAACTTTGTTAAAGTGAATGTCAAAACCAATTTCATTAATTGCTGGTTTTAAGGCACTCACGTCATGGTAAAAATCAACGCATTCGAGTTTTTTCATAATTTAAGCTTCCAAGACTTTTTTAGATTGGGCAATTAGTTCTTTTGCTTCACTGTTTAAATCTTTAGCTTGCTTCTTTAAGGTTTCTGCATAAGCTTTTAGCTCATCAGCCTTTTCTTCGTTTGTTTGTGGTGGTGCAACTTCTGTAGGTGCTGATATCAAATCAGGAAATGCTTGCTGAACTACATCAATAGTTACTTTATCATAGATGCTATCAAGATTTTTATCTTTAGCAGCAATAATAACATCTGCTTCCTTGGAATCGATATTTTCGAGCATTTCAAGAAACAGGTTTTCTCTACGAAGGGCGGCGGTTTGCCTAGCTGCAGGACAATCTACAAAACGTGGAAATACTTTTAAGTACTGCCACAGTGAAGATGGAGCTGGTCCGTCACGCTCTTCGCGGTCTACAGGTGCACTACCTTCAGGCAAGACAGACTGTAGAGTGTTGTCAAAATTCCACTTAAGAATATACATAAGCGGTTGATGGTCACTATATTTTCGTTGAAGAATATTTGTACGTTCGATGGTAGTTTTTGCAGATTGTAATTCTTCTAGAATTTCATAAACCTGCATGTCGCGTGGTTTCGTCATTTGGTAACCTCATTATAATCCCATGCCATTGCGTACTGCATTATACACATCTTTGGCATTTTTTTGAAGAGCAGATGGTAATCCATTACGGAAATCATCCATCTCTTCATCTTTCGCTAGCTGCCTCATCTTTGAAGCAGACATACCAGATACATCATCTGCATCTGGATCACGTTGTCCAGCACTTGTAATAGTTATACTATCAAACGTGTAATCTTTTCCGTTATATTTATTCAATAAATCTTTGAATGAACTTACTCTATCAGAACCTACAACCAAGATCACATCTTTGTAACCTTTTTTCTCAAGCTCTTGCATTACAGCAATAATAGTTTTTGCACTAGTCTTTACAACTAGTTTACTACCAAAAGCTTTTTTAGCAAACTTAATCTTATCGTTGTAGTTAACAGGATTTTTCTTTTTGTCTTGCGTTTGGCTCAAATAGATAAACGGCTGCCCACCTTCTTTGCGAGCAACCGTTCTAATCTTATTCACTAATTTGTCGTGTCCAACCGTTGGTGGATTCATTCTACCAAAAGTAAAGACAGCTTTCATAATTAGTCAGTATGACCTACTGCAGTTTCTACATAAGCAGAATCTAGCAAATCAGAGTCAAAGCCTCTAGTCATATTGTCTGTATCCGAGTCATATCTTACGAATACACGCAGATCTGAATCAGTAGCAAGCTTTCCGAGCGGCAAAGCATCTAGTACTTCGAAAGTACCATCTGCATTCTTGTAGCCAAAACCGCCTTTAGAAGCATAAATTTGTGCGTTATCACTATCCAAATTTTTCAAATCACTGGCCAAGTAATCAGAATCGGAATAGGTACCGCTACGACCCGTTTGGGTAACACGTGGTTTTACGTATGGCATAGTGGAGTCTCCTTCTTATATATGTCGACTACCTATTTATACAGAGCTTGACTTAACTTCGAAGTCGGAAAGGGAATCCAGAAGACCTTTTAAGTTGTTTTTCATTAGATAATTCATCCAATTCATCATATTACCATTGATAGGTTTTTGATATTCAGCAACAATTTGTTCTTTTAGTTCTTCAGGTGTACGCGATAGATCAATTAGTGTACGATTACGAATGTAACGACGTGCAGTGGCATGACCAAGAGCTTCTGGATCTTCAATCAAAGCGCTTAGTTTCTTTTTAGAAACAGGTGTTTGACGTACGCCTTCAGTAATTAGTACTTCGTCATCAGATAAACAATTGGGTACACCATCACCAGTATCGCCTTTAATAATCTTTTCAAGCAACTCTGTTTCAGGGTTTTCGCTTACAACGTATTTCTTTTGTAAGTTACTATATTGCTTGACATTGGGATACCTTTGCAACTGTTTAAAGTCATTGTCTGGTGAGACGATAAGGATTGGTTCTGGATTCATATGTTTTTCAACTAATGTACCAATTGCATCATCAGCTTCGCATTTATCTACCCATACTGTACGAAATGGCGATAGATTACGAATGTCGTCACGCGTTTGATTCATCATACTAAAGATAGCATCCCAATCATGAATGCTGTTTTTACGACTTTTACGACGATTAGCTTTATAAGGTGCAAAGTAATCACGACGCCAGTTATTACCAGCATCCATACAAATAACCATTTCGCCATATTTGTCACGATGTTCTACATTGTAACGACGAATAATGTTAATCATAATGTGACGGATCATGTCAGTATCTTCTTCAAATTGATCAATTCGAGGAAAGATAGATGACATCGCAATAGAACTAAAGTCGAGTAAAATCATTTTTTATACCAATTCGCTAGAGTAAGAGTCAACGTGACCATTCTTAGAGTTAGGAATATACTTACGAGTATAAGTTTTTTTCATAAGCATTTCACCTTCCCAAACATAAGAAGTGTGTTCTTGACGGGTAAATTGTTTGTGTTGATCGGCGTTGAATACGCCGAATAGTTCATCATGAGTTTTTTTCATAGTAATCTCCTGTATTTAGGTTATACTATTAACTCCAATTAATATCCATAATAGATGACGTTTGTGGCTCATCGTGCTGACGCTGACCAATAGCTTGTTCAGCATTATTAAGAGCATCAATGTGTGCTGGTTGTTCTTCCATGTCGATTACACGCATTTTAGAATAGTCTACACCAAGCAGCCAGTTTTTACGATCAGCTGGATCACCATAACGGTTTTTAAGCTGACTGAATCGAATAACACCTTCATCTCTGAGTCTATCATTAGATGTCATAGCAAAGAAATAATCAGCTGTCATAGGAAGACCAAAAGATTCTGATACAGATGTCATACCAACATCAGCATCTTCCATACCAGACCGATTAGTTTGAGTGGCTGTTAGAACTGGTAAGTCAAACTCCATAGCAAGAGCACGAAGTTCTTCTGCAATACCTTTGATTTTCTCATAGCTATTAGCATTTTTACTAGCAGTAAGTGACTTACAAATGTTAAGGTAATCAATACAAATAAGATCAGGTTTAAAGCTTTTCTTAACTTCTAATTCTTTTAATAAAGCTCTAAAGTGTGCAGCACCTGCAGAACCTGTTGGGTATTCTTTAACAACAAGCTGGCCTTGCGTCTTACTGCGCAGATTTCCAAAACGTTTTAAGAACGAATCTTTACCAATTTGATCAAGTTCTTCACCAGTCAAATCAAGTAAATTTTGGTCAATACGTTGTGCGATCTTTTCTTCAGCCATTTCCATGGTAATGTATAGTACATTGTGACCACGTTCAAGAAGACTCGATGATATTGAACACATAAAGAGTGATTTACCAACACCAGTGCCAGCCATAAGGACACCAAGTGTTTTAGATGGTATACCACCACGCAAAATATAATCAAAGTGTTGAAGACCAGTTTCGAGCTTCTCTTCTTTGTTGTTGTAGAATTCCCAACGGTCTTCTGCATCATCGATGTAATCATGGCCAACCGATTTATCAAATGTAGTACCAATAGCTTCTTGAAGAAGAGATGGTAATGCGGTCATTTGAATTTTACGATCTTCACCACTGATTACATCGACAGCTTGATAGACTGCATTTACAATAGCTCTTTCTTGGCACCAATTTTCAGTTTTATTTACAAGCCATTCAATCTTATCGATTTGCTTAACATCATTTGCCTTTTCAAGAACTTTATTAATTTCTTGATAGACGTTTTCAGTCAAGTCACTTCTAGATTCAATTTCAATAGATAAAGCTGATGCTTTTGGTGTTTGATTGTAAGTATTAAAGTACTTGCTAATCTCATCAAATAAGATTTTTTCTGACTGTACAGTAAAGTAATCCTCTTGAATAAAGGGTAACACTTTACGTGTATAGTCTTCGGACATCATTAAGTGATATAAGATACCAAGACGGAGCTGGTGTGAATCAACAGACATGTTTAGGTTATACCTTAGATTTTGTGTTTTGATCTAAAGAATTTTGCAAAATGTCCATAATTACAGCACTTGCTAATTCCTGAAACTTACTATCTTCAATAACACTTTCAGTGCCTTCCATAGTAAGTTGCTCAATTTCATAGGCAAGTGTACCATCATCATCTTTCATTTCGATATTGATAGGTCGCCAAGTTACTCCAGCATACTTTGATGCTCCAGTTACTTGAATCCATTCGCCTCCATCAGGATCTACGAATGGTTTAAAGTTCTTGGGATTCGGTTTCGTCATGTTCAATTTCCTCTTCAATAATATCTTCTACAATGGCTACTACTTCACCCACTGCAAAACGTTTCTTTAGTGCTTCAGCGTAACCAGCTTTGAATAGTGGTAGCCAAAAATCAGCGTTGTTGGTATCTTTGGCACGTACCTTATCAGTTGTAACTTCACCAGTATTAGGATTAAAGCCTTCAAACCAACCGATAGAAGGTTTGTTTACCCAGCCAAGTTCTACACCAAGATCCAGTAGACCAGACCATTTGTTAACACCACCTTCCCATGAGATGCTCAAAGGTAGTCGTGTTTTCTCTCTTACAAAGCGTGATTTTTCTACACCCAACATAAAGTTATAACCAGTTACTTGTTTGCCGTCTTTTTCTTGTTGACGACCCATAAAGAAGATTTGGTTTGCTGAGTAATAGATACCTGTACCACCAGACATTTGAGTTGTTGAGAACATACCAATACCTTCGTATGTATGATTAACAGCAATAAGTGGAATATCACGAGTAGTTAGATAAGGTGTTACGATACGGAATAAAGATTTCAAAGCTTTTGCACGAGACATATCTGCTACGGATTTACCATCCAAAGCATCATCAAGCTCTTTCTTTGATGCAATATTACCGACTGAGTCAATAACAATTACAACTTTATCACCACGTTCGATACCTTCTAACTGACGAGTAAGATCAAACTTAAGCATTTCAACATGTTCAATAGGTGTATGAATGCATCTATCTGGATCTACATTCATAGATTTCAGATATTCAGGTGTAATACCAAACTCTGTATCATAGAGTAGACATACAGCATCTGGGTATTTTTTCATATATGCGCTAGCCATAAGCAGCGACAAATTAGATTTGAAGTGCTTGGAAGGACCAGCGACGACTGTTAAGCCTGATACCAGACCACCACTAATGTCTCCAGATAGAGCCAAATTAAGAATTGGAACATCTGTGGGACACATATCTTTTTTATTGAAGAGTTGAGATTCAGAAAGAACCTCAGTAGCTTTAACAGTTGATGCCTTTTTAAGGCGTTCAAGTAATGACATAATATTTTCCTTTTTTGTCTGGTTGTTTTATGACGAGTTACCAACTCCAGTATATTTATTATAAGCGCAGTTCAGGTTCGAGATTTTCAGTATTAAGATCAAACTCAGGATATTCTGGATATTGATGATTATATGTATCAAACTCAGTGCAATGCGGTTCAAGCAATACATCAAATTCTACATCTGTTGTGCCATTAATAAATTCATTTACTATGTGTGTTGGGCCATATTCTGAAAGCATTTGTTCGCATTCTTTTTTAGTATCAAACCAAAAAGCTTTGCCGCCAAACTGAACTAAAATATCATCAGATTCGCCACCCAAATACATGGTCATTATAAATGCTATAACGAATGCTTTCATATTTAAGTTATACCCACACTAGTCAGTTTTTTCTTCGTTTAAATCTTTATACGCCCACTCATCAGTGTGACCGACATTCCAATAGTCTTTATCTTCCACTGCATAGTTTTGAGAGCAAACTTTAAAATCTGGCATTTTCTTGTCTGTTGGAATCAAAGAATTATCTGACCATATGACTCGATTATTAGGCTGTGCTGCAAATTGACCATTGTCTAATTGGATGACATTAAACGATTTGTGTTCTGGATCGTATTCACTGAAGTTTGTATCTAAAGTAGATGTTTCTGCGTGGCAGTTATCGATTGTAAAGATATATTTGCCTTTATGCATTTGACGGTCTTTACCATAAAAGGCGCATCGACTTAACAAAGGCTTTTCTATGACTGTAAGATTATAATCAAAACAATCCCATAACTGTAAAGTGTCTAACGACAAATCACCAGTAGCTTCTTCACTCGATACAAAGGCTGATAAAGGTAGCTTGTCGTATAAAGCTCCGTATTCTGTTAAAAGCGTTTCGAAGTAGAGTGCTTTACCTGGAACACTTTTAACACTTACCCAAATTCCTGGCGTTAGTTCACCATGTCCTTCTTGATGATCGTACAAATATTCTTTACGCACCCATACGTGTACTGGTGGAAGGTTGTGAACTAAAAATGCCATGAATTACTCCTGCAATGTGAAATATTTGCGGATAGTTTCAATCTTTTCATCAGCTTCAGCAATCTTAGCTACTTGTGTATCGATTGCTTCTACGATATCTGGATGTTCACCAATACCGACAGAATGATGTAGATATACATCGATGTTTGCCTTAGCTACAGCAATGTCACCTTCTAATTTTTTGATTAACGCTTCTAACATAATATACTCCTAAGTTAGTTGGAGGATTCTGTTGCCAAGCTCCTCCGGGCTCCGTTAATGGCTAAGCTGCCATTTTCATGTCTGCGAAATTATCGTTTGCAGTTACGAGTTTGTTGCGCTCTTGCGGATGGGACTGCCCGTCCGTCTCATAGGTGGCTTCCGCA
>Ga0181399_1000344_pt1 | contig 17088 bp, 13 predicted proteins | sample 22SPOviralmetaG_FD_130128 | JGI IMG/M metagenome (GOLD analysis project Ga0181399, IMG submission 130128) | Marine viral communities from the oligotrophic San Pedro Time Series (SPOT) site, San Pedro Channel, CA, USA - 22 SPOT_SRF_2011-05-21 | ecosystem: Environmental > Aquatic > Marine > Strait...
CAAACAAAGTAGAGTTCTCGCCTCTTCTCATTCGTTTGAATATATTGGTTCTGGATGTGATCCAGTTTCATCACTTCCTTCTCGTGGTGGTGTTATGATACAAGAGAATGAAGTTGACAATCGTAATGGTGGATTAGTAATCTATACCAGCACAGACCAAGGAGGTAACTTCAGAATCGGTGAGGGTGTTGTGATTGATCAAGTTACTGGAACTATTTCTGGTAATTTCTATTCCAAGAGTTTATTTGCAAACGTCACACCGTTAATTCTAGCATTAGGAGGAGAATAAAAAAGTGGCTTTACCGTTAAATGTATTCAAAACTGTTAATCCGGTTGCTTCTACAAGTGCAACTGAGATCTATACTGCTCCTGTAGGATATACTGCTGTTGTTTTGATGGCTCAGGCAGCAAATATCGATACAACATCTCACGATGTTACCTTCTCTCATAAGAGAAGTAGTACAGTCACCGAACTTACAAAGTCTACACCTATTCCTGGTAATGATGCTTTGGCAATGGTGACTGGTAGACTTGTTCTTGAATCTGGAGATAAACTTGTTTTATCTGCTAGTGATGGGACTAATATTAAGGTTACAGTCAGCCTTTTAGAAACATTAAACTAATATAACTCACAGCAATGTCCAAGTTCCTTAGCGGTAGACAATCCAATTTAAAACTTGGTATATCAGGATATACTGAGAGTAAAACAGTTCTTCAAACAACTGGAAAAGTTGGCATTGGAACAACGGACGCACAGAATTTCTCTCTGTTTGTTGTTGGACCAACTAACATTACAGATACGCTGACTGTTGCTGGTCAGAATGTTACTGGTGTTGCTACATTTAGTGGTAGTGTTAACTATCCTGATAACGTAATAGTCTCTTGGGGAGATAGTCAGGATCTAAAGGTATATCACGATAGTGGTGGACAGAGTTATATTAAGGACACTGGGACCGGTGACTTAAATCTGACTAGTGATGGAACTGGTATTCATTTCCAAAGTAGTGGTGGAAGCACATTAGCAAGATTTTATACTGCTGGTCCATCAGAAATTCATCACGTTGGATCACGCAAACTTCATACTACAACTGGTGGTGTTGAAGTAACAGGACTTACCGATACAGATTCTTTAAATGTATCTGGTGATTCTACCTTTGTTGGTGGAATAGACGTTGATGGTCATACGGAACTTGATAATTTAAATGTATCAGGTATTGCTACCGTTGCAGGAAATACAGACCTCAATGGTAATTTAGATGTTGATGGCACTACAGAACTTGATGGTCTGAATGTTGATGGTAGTACAACACTTGATGATACTACTGTTGATGGCACACTTGTAGTTAATGGTGATATTGATTTAAGTGGTAATATTGATGTTGATGGACACACTGAACTTGATCAATTAAGAGTTGCTGGAGTCTCTACATTTGCTGGCAACGTTGATATTAGTTCTAACGGTAATCTTACCGTTGCTGGTAATCTGATTGTTCAGGGTACTGAAACCCGACTGAATACCACAGCACTTGAAGTAGAAGACATTAATATTGGTATTGCTTCTGCCGATCCAAAACTTTCTAACGCAGCACTTGATGGTGCGGGTATCACCATCTATGGATCTGCTGGTGATAAAACTATTACCTGGAATAATGCGAACTCCCGTATGGAGTTCAATACAGATTTATATGCTCCCAACTTCTTTGTTGGTGGTATCACTGCTACTGGTGATGTTGACTTTGATGGAAATCTAGATGTAGATGGACATACTGAACTTGATCAATTAAATGTATCTGGTGTATCTACATTTACTGGTCTTATTGATGTAAATGGTGGCATTAATGCTACTACTGCAAAGGTAGAAGATCTAACAGATAACCGTATTGTTATTGCGGGTGTTGGTGGAGAACTTGAAGATGATGCTAATTTAACATTTAATGGTTCTGAATTTAATGTTGGATCAGCAATCACCGCATATGCTGCAACTGGTATTGTTAGTGCCACTGCATTCTATGGTGATGGTAGTAACCTTCTGAATACTGGTGCTACTCTGAGTGGAACCAGTGGTGTTGAGAGGTTAGTTACTACTCAACTCACTAGCGGCACAATGGTTGATGCTGCTACTGATGCAGATCTGACCTTTGATGCTAGCAATAATACTTTAAACACTGAAAATCTTAAAGTATCTGGTGGTATCAGTACAAATGGATCTACTTATGGTCAATCAGGACAACTCTTAAGATCTACTGGAAGTGAGTGGGAATGGGCAACTGTTCCTGGTATCTTCTCAGTTAATAATATCCTGAATGGTTTTAACGTTCTGGAAGAAGGTGGAACAGTTGGAACTGCTGGAAGTATTCATACTCTTGACTTCCGTGGTATTAATGTCACAGCAACTGCTGATCCACAACCAAATGGAATTGCAACGATTACGTTCTCTTCCACTCCAACATTTACCGATCTGACGGTACTTAATAACACTACAATACCTAATGTTATTGGTATCACAACGTTTGCTAATAATGTTCACGTTGGTAGTGCTATTACAATGTATGCCTCTACAGGCATTATTAGTGCTACCAGGTTCTATGGTGATGGTAGTAACTTAGTCAATACTGGTGCTACTCTCAATGCTGCATCTGGTACACAGAGAATTGTTCTTACAAGTCTCACCAGTGGCACGATGGTTAACGTTGCTACTGATTCTGATCTTGCTTATGATTCTCTAAACGATAGATTAATCGTTTCAAACATTGATATCTCTGGTATTACCACTCTTGGCGGACCAGTTACTGCTGGTAGTTCTGAAGGTGTTGTTGGTCAATATCTCAGACACGTAGGAACGGGTGTTACTTGGGCAAATTTCCCAACACTTAGAACAACACAAACAAATACTGCAACTGCTGGACAGACCGCATTTAATTTTTCATATAATATTGATTTCCTTGATGTATTTGTTAATGGTGTCAAACTGAGCTCTTCTGAATATACTGCTACTAATGGTAATCAGATTGTTCTGAACACACCTGCTTTTGTTGGTGAGATTGTTGAGTTCCATTCTTATAACGTTACTAGCACCTATGGTGGCGGCGGAGGCGGCGGCGGTGGTGCTTCTAATTTAAATGGTCTTACTGATGTTACTATCGGTACTCTTGGTGATGGACAACTGCTTCAGTACAATAATGCTAGCGGTCAGTGGAGAAACGTTTCTGCATCTACAGTAGTTGGTGCTGCTAGTAGTTTTGCCACTAAGGTTGCTACTGCAACAACTGCCACTAATAATCAAACAACATTTAATGGAACTTATACTATTGGATTTGTTGATGTATTTTTAAATGGAGTAAAACTGAGTGAAGATGAATATACTGCTGCTTCTGGAACTAATATTGCGCTGAATACTGGTGCTTCGGAGAATGATATTGTTGAAGTCATCGGTCTTACTGCCAACGTTCCTGGTGGTGGCGGTGGTGGTGGATATAGTGATACTAATGTCAATTCTCATTTGAACCTTTCAACTGCTTCTACTGGAGAAGTATTGAGTTGGAATGGGAGTGATTATGATTGGGTTGTAAATGGATCATATGCTGACAGTGATGTAGATACTCACTTAAACGTATCGGGTGCTTCCAGTAATCAAATTTTGGGATGGACTGGTAGTGATTATGTTTGGGTTAATAATGTTTCTGGTGCTTCTAACTTAAATGGACTTAATGATGTAACTTTAGGATCACTTGCTGATAATCAATTACTCCAATACAATGTTTCTGCTGGTAAGTGGCAGAATGTAAATCTTACAAGTCTCGGTTTAATTACTGATGTTACTGCTAGTACTGGATTATCTGGTGGTGGATCTTCTGGAAATATATCTCTGAGTTTAACATCTAGTGGTGTATCTGCTGGAACTTATACGAATGCTGATATTACAGTTGATCAATACGGAAGACTTACTGCAGCAGCAACTGGAACTTCTGGTGGAACTGGAGTATCGATCATTAGAGATGATAATACTTTAGTTGGTAGTGCTGCAACAATTAACTTTGGCGCTGGACTTGATGTAAGTCCAGTAGTTTCTGGAATGGTTACAGTTACCTCTAATATTGTTGGAGATACAACACCACAACTTGGTGGTGATCTTTATTTAAATGGTAACGAAATCAGAAACGCTGGCGCTACGGTTCGTATCAGAGACAATGGTAATGTAACTGCTGCTGGTTTTGCTGGTAATGGTGGATCTATCACTGGTATTGTTACCACCAATATTATTAACTACGGTCAAGGATTAGTTAATAATTCTGTAACCGATAATCTTCAATCTCAAGTTAATGCTTTAGGAACTAATCTGAATATTGTTGGTTTTTATAATGCTCTTGATGGTCAGGTAACATCTTATACTGTTGTTGGTGAAACAAGATCTTATCCAACTGTCGGTCAACCACTTCCAACTGTTGGAATTACAACTGGAGATTACTTTATTGTTGGTACTGGTGGTACTGATGTTACTCCAGCAACATTTATTACATCTGGAATTAGTAGTGCTTTCCCTGGAGATTGGGTTGTTGGTGTTGGAACTAACCAGTGGCAAATTCTTTCATACTCTCAACAGGTCGTTGCTCCTAGAGCATCTTCTGCGGATAAATTGGAAACCCTAAGAGATTTTTCAATCTCTGGTGATGTAAATGCAAATGTAGTTCAGTTTGATGGTACGGCAAATGTTGGATTGAACGCTGTACTCTCAAATAACTTTAGTGCTAATACAAGTGGTGTTGTTACTGCCACTTCTTTCGGTGGTTCTGGTGCTAACTTGACGGGACTTACTGGTGCCGCTACTGGAACCTATGGTAGTGCTTCTACAGTCCCTCAAATTGCGGTTGATGCTAATGGTAGAATTACTGGAATTTCTAACGTTAATGTATCTGGTGGCGGTTCTTCTGGTATTTCTTCCGTTGGTATTCAATCTGGTGGACAACTGATTGGTAATGCTACATCACTGAACTTTACTGGAGATGCTATTGAGACGGTTACCTTCTCATCGGGCACCGCAACTATAAATACAAAAGCATCTAATGCTCGTAATACTGGAGAGATTACCACTGGTTCCGTGAATACTGGAGCAACTGTGACAGGAACGGTTACGTTACCTAAATCTGGTGTTATACTTTCAGCATCATTTGTTGGTATATCAACTGGTTGGTTAAGACTTTATAGTCGTGCTGACCTTGCTACTGCCGATGCTAATCGAACTCGTTTCACTGATCCACTCGCAGGATCTGGTGTTCTTCTTGAAACTATCAAGAGTGGGGTTGGAACCGTTTACTTATCACCACAGACAATATTTGCTAATGTTGAGGATGTGGTTACGAATAATTATCAATACCGTTATACGAATGACGGTCCTACTGGAATCACAACTATTACTTTCAACTACTTGTCTCTGGAGGCATAAGTAAAAAATGGCAATCACAATAACCACACAATCAAACATTACGTTTGATTCATCTGCTTCGGCAAATGATCAGATCTCAAAGATCAAAGCACTGATGCCATCTATTGGTTTGGCAAATAGTGCTATTCAGTTTGAAGATAATACTACATTAATCTATCAGATTACCAAAGGTTCTGGTACGTATGCTAATACGTATATGAAACTTAAGAGTGAACAGGTTAGTAATCAGATGTATCTTCATATGGTGATGGGGACTGGATATGACTCCTCAACGAATGATGTAACTGGAAAGGGAAATGCCAGCACTAATGGTGGTGAAGGAACAGTTCTTTCTTACTATAATAATTATGGTAATCTAACTGAAACATTCAGAGTAAAAACTGCATTGGCATCTGATGGGACATTTGGTATGGTATATTTTACCAATGATGTAAATAGTGAACCAGAAGGATGTTTTGGATATATTCAAGCAACTAATACTACAGAGACTGCGAATGCTATTCCTTTAACTTGGGGACTAGGAACAATTAGCGCTTATCAAAATTCCAGTTATTCTTATTCCACTGGTCATTATGGGCAAGCATGGAATAGTATTGAAGCTACTGCATATATCTATGATAAAAACGGAACTGCAAATACAACTCCTCATAGATTTTTTAATACCCGATGGTTTGAAACCGCTACGAAAAAAGGAACTAGAGTTCATGGTGGGTTAGGTCATAGTGAAGGAGCTCACTATTATTTTAATATAAACTGGTCAAATGCTTTCCAACTACAATATAATATTGGTGGTAACCAACAGGTTGTTCCTAATGTTATGTTGTTCTCTGGTGGTGTTCCTGTAGGATATAATTCAAACCTTGCTTATGTTGCTACTGATTTGACGGTATTTGATAATATTATTGTTTCTTCTGGATCCGAAGAGTATAGTGTTATTTCTGGTGATGGTATAGCAGTGAGGACTACCTGATGGCAGATCTTAATGGAATCGCTGTAGCATCTGTTCCACAATATCAATCAAATGGTGGGTATGAACCTGCCCAAAATATTGGATTTGCTATGCCAATTTGGAATAGCAAGTTTAGTGAGGAAAGTGGTCGTTCTGGAACTGTTTCAGCAATCTTTGTTGATCCACGTAGAGAACAACTTGAGGATGGAGTTCAGATCTACCCTAGAGGTGATGGTGCCATTAGGGTCCACATCGATTAATAAATACATAAAAACAGTCTAATGGGAAATAAGACCAGACATACTGCCAATCTTGTTTCGGATAATAACTTATTCGTTGACATTGCCAATGATCGTGTTGGCATTGGATCGACCCAACCAACTGCAAAATTAAATGTTGTAGGTGTTGTATCTGCTACTTCTTTCAGAGGGGATGGATCTCAACTCTCTGGAATTAGTGTTGATTCAACTTCTCTTGTTGATTCTAATAGTGTAACAAGAGTTCAGGCAACTACAACTGGTGCTATAGTAAGTGGGATATTAACTGCTACTTCATTTGATGGTGTAAACTTTGTTGGTAAAGCAAACGTAACTATCGGTGACAATCCTCCTGGTATCGGAACTGCTTCTGGTGACCTGTGGTGGGAAAGTGATACTGCGAAAGGACATATCTATTATAATGATGGATCCAGTGCTCAATGGGTTGAGTTCAATCCCTCCAGTGGCGGCGGAGGCGGCGGAGGCGGTGGTTCCTATGGAAACTCTGACGTAGACTCTCATTTAAACCAAGGAACTGCTTCTTCAGGTCAAATCTTAAGTTGGAATGGTTCTGATTATGCTTGGGTAGCAGATCAGACTGGTGGTGGAGGAGGTATTGCTCTTACAGATCTTTCTGTTACTACTGCTGGTTCACCATTGCAACTTGGTGCTCTTGCTTATAATAATTCAAATGGTGTATTTACATTCACACCACCTGATGTTCAGGGACAATCACGTCAAGCACTATCTGTAGGAACTGCAAATAGTCCATTACAAATTGGAGCAATATCATATAATAATGGAACTGGTGTTTTCACATATACTCCACCTGATTTAAGTTCTTATCTGACTTCTTATACTGAAACTGATCCAGTTGTTGGTGCTATCAATGGTATTGTTAAGGCAAATGGTAGTGGAACTATTTCTGCTGCAATTGCGGGAACTGATTATCTTACACCAACTGGTAATGGTTCTGGACTGACTAATCTTTCTGCTGGTAATCTTACTGGTACTCTTCCTGCGATTGATGGTTCAGCACTGACTAATATATCTGGTACTCACTCTGACATTGTTTCCGTCTGGACCCTTGGTTCTAGTGGATCTAGTGACTATACACTTACTGGACCAGGATTAACTGGCGCTGAGAATGATCCAACCATCTACCTGGTAAGAGGGCAGACTTATAGATTTACAAATAATTCTGGTGGTTCCCATCCTTTCCAGATTAGATATAATTCCAATGGAACTGCATATAGTGATGGTATAACAAACAATGGTGCATCATCAGGAAATATAGACTTCAACGTTCAGTATGATGCCCCTGATGTTTTATATTATCAATGTACTAATCACAGTGGTATGTTGGGCAAGATCATCATACTTGGTGACGTAGTAAATGAAGGTTCTTGGACTGCATCTGCTGGAGCTGCTCAAACGATTGATACAATCACTGGAGTTGCTAACAACGCTATCAAGACTGCTGAGTACATAATTCATATTGAGAACGGTAGTAATATGCAAGCACAGAAAGTTCTTGTGATGCAAGATGGAACAACAGCATTCTCTCAGGAGTATGCGATTATGCACAAGAGTGGATTGCTTGTTTCAATGAGTGCTACAATCAGTGGAGGCAATCTTCTCCTACAGGCAACACCAGAGACTGGTGTAAGTGGAACGACAACTTATAAAGTTACACGCCAAACAATGAGGTGATATGGAAATAATCGGTAACGAAGAAGTAACACCTGTAGTAGACTATACTCCTGATGCTATTGATGAGTATCTGGTTGTTGTTAATCTTCCAGAGGATTGGACACAGGTTCACAATTATATTATCAATGAGAATGAAATAGATGGTATTCCTAATAGAAAAATTGATACTGTCAATGAGAAACCTTTTTCTCTAAGAACTTCAATCTATATGATGAGTGCTGCTGAGGCAGAAGTATTAAAAACTTATCCTAAAGTTGAAAGTGTTGAATTAAATCCTGATAAGTATCCTCAACCACAGTCTTTAGATACTCTTCGTTTTAGAAAGAACGTTGCTTTCAATAAACCAGCACTTCCTGCCGCTCTTGATACAGAATCTATTGCACATACAAATGGTGTGAGATCAAATTGGTCAATTACATTTGCAAATAATCAAAGTAGCGAACCATATAAAGGTGTAGGTATTACCACTAATACAATTCATAATACTGATGTTCACTATTCTTTATCTGGTAAGAATGTTGATGCTGTAATCATTGATACTGGATGTGGTATGTTGCACCCAGAATTTAAGAAAGGTGATGGAACATATAGAGCAAAGGATTTAATTCTTGATGGTCCTTATAAAATAGATCCAGATTATTTTACGACCAACAATCACACATATACTAAGATTGTTGATGGTGTAGATTTGGGTGTTGGTATTTCTAGCACTGCTGCTCGTGCTTGGTGGACTAATTCTAGTAGTAGATCTGCTGAGTTCCAATCATTAGGTACTGTTTCATCTATATCAAGTAATTACACTGTGGCTCATAGTCATTCAAAGACTAATGTTGCCGATGAAACAGGTTCTTCTCGAAGAATCATACATTCTCACGGAACTGCTTGTTGTGCTCAAGTGGGTGGTAACTCTTTTGGACTAGCATTTGAATCTAATGTTTGGAGTATTCGTGGAACTTTTGGTGGTGCTGGTGGTGTCCTATCAAATGTAACTGCTGTTGATGTTGTTACTTTATTCCACGAAGCGAAGAAGGTATCTCAACCTGGTGATCCAGATCCTACTATCTGTAGCAACAGTTATGGTTCAAGGAGTGAAACTGGAAATTCTAACGGTGTAAGTTATTCTACTGGGTATCGTGGAAATACTTTGAGTTATACTGGTACTGGAAGTGATACTAGTGTTCCTTCTAATGCTGGTGCTGCAAGAAATCATAAACAATTTACTAGAAATATATCTGGAAGTAGTAGTGCTGTTGCCTATAGTGGTTCTGGAGTTTATAATACGGGAAGTTCTAGTTCAAACTCTGCAGCAGAAGATGCTATTGCTGCTGGTGTAATTTTCGTTTCTTCTGCTGGAAATAGTAATCAGAAGTTGTCAGATTCTACTGATGCTGACTTTGATAATTGGTATAGTGGCAGTTCAACTTATATTTGTCGTGCTCTTGGTGTTCAGCAAGGATTTAGTGGAACTCATACTATAGGTAAGGGAACTATTCGTGTTGGTGCTTTGGATTGTTGTGTAGAACCAGCAGACTCAAAACAAGGTGCTACAGCATATGCTATCCGTAAGGTTTGTTATTCTGCCAATGGTCCTATGGTGGATATCTTTGCTCCTGGTGAAATGACTATGAGTGCTGGATATTCTACTAGTGAAAATTATGCTAGAGATGATGACTCTAACTTTTATGATCAATGGTTTAACGGAACAAGTGCTGCTTGTCCCAATGCAGTTTCATTGATATGTTTATATCTTCAGACAAATAGAAAAGCAAATCAGGCAGATGTAAGAACGTGGTTATTCCGTCACGGATCGGTTGATGGAGTGATGTCTGATCCATATCCTGGACTTAATGATACTGGGTATTGGTCACAAAATTATAGTGCTACTTATGATCTAGCATCAGAAATAAATGACTCATATAATACTCGTGGTAATGGTAACTTAAGAGGAGCACCTAATCGTGTTATTAGTAATCCATATGCTGGTGGTGCTATACCAAAAATCACTGGTGTAAATATCAGTGGTATCTCATTCAAGCAATCCTAAATATATAAAAACCTGAAATGGCAGATAAAAGTTTTGGCGTAAAGGATATTAATCTGATTGGTGCATCAGGTACACCGGAGATTGAAAGTCCTAACAATCTTAATATCAAAGCAGTGAATGTTGCGATCAGCACTGATATGAGTGTTGGTGGTGAACTGATTGTAACTGACACTTTCTTAAAACCGCAGGCAGTTGGTCTTGGAACTACAACTGCTACTGGTAGAGATGCTGGTATTTCAACAGCAACTGGAACTATAATTTATATTCCTGCTGTCGGAATGCAGGTTTATGCTGGTGATGGTGGTTGGAAAACTATCTCTGGTACTGCTGATGGTGGTGGTGCCTTTAGTGCAACTGGTGGAACAAAAACTACTGACGGATCATATACTGTTCATACATTTTTATCTTCACAAAATTTTGCAGTTGTAAGTGGATCTGCTGATTGTGATGTCTTTGTTGTAGGTGGCGGCGGTGCTGGTGCTGCTGGATCACCTAACGGTGGTTATGGTGGTGGGGGAGGAGGTGGAGGAGGTATCTCCTATAAGTCTGGACTAACGATTGGTCCAGGAACATATGAAATTGTTACTGGTGGTGGTGGTAGTGGTGGAACAAGCAATAGTGGTGGAGGAAATGCCTCTAATGGAGGTGACTCTACATTTGATGCTCCAGGTGTTGGACCTTTCCCATTTGTAGGAAAAGGTGGTGGTGCTGGTAGAAATAATGCTACTGATGGTGCTGGTGGTGGTAGTGGAGGTGGTGGAGGATCATCTCCTGGCAGTTCAAATGGACAGGGTGGTGCTTCAAGTGGAAATAGTGTTCCTGCTGGTGGATCTACTTATGGTAATGTGGGTGGAGCAGGTGTAAATCCTGGTGGTGATCCATATATGGGTGGAGGCGGCGGTGGTGCTGGTGGTGTTGGAAATCCAGGAGGAAGTCCTGGTGACTGGCCAACTGGGAATAATGCAAAAGGTGCTATTGGTATAGGAGTACCGACAATCCCTTGGATCCCTACTTCTGTTGGAGATAGTGGATATTTTGGAGGTGGTGGTTCTGCTGGTGCTTGGTCAGATACTGGACCAGGCAATACTCCCTTTAGTATTGATGCTGCCGCTGGTGGTGGTGGAAATGGTAGAAGTGGTACCCCAACTGGAACAAATACTGCTGGTGGGACTAATACTGGTGGCGGTGGTGCTGGGGGTCAATCTGGTCCACAAGCAGGTAAAGATGGTGGTTCAGGTATTGTTATCATTAGGTAATTACCATAAATTACTAAAAATCTATAATGGCCATTAATTTTCCTAATAGTCCTACTGTAAATGATACTTTTGCAGTAGGTGGAATCAATTTTACTTTCACTGGAGTGAAGTGGGAGAGTGGTGCTGTTGTAGAATTGAGTAGTGATACTACACCAACACTTGGTGGTAACTTAGATGGTGGTGCAAAGAATATTAATAATGTTGGAGTTATAACTGCTACTGGTTTCAGTGGATCTCTTACAGGAAACGTAACTGGTAATGCTACTGGACTCACTGGTGATCCAAGTATTCAAGTTACTAATGCTACTGTTCTTGGCAACTTAGATGTTCAAGGGACAACATCAACTATTGATACTGCCATTACACAGGTCGATAGTTTAAATGTTGAGGGGTCGGTTGGTATAGGAACTACCATAGATGCAAATATTAAATTAGATGTTGAAGGTTCGTTAAGAGCAAAAGCAGCAGCGTATGTCGCCCCCACAAGTGGAGTGGGACTAGAAATATATTATGCAACTGATGTACTAAATGACTCGCCAACTGCTTATATAAGCTCTTACGACAGGGATGCTACTGCTTACAAAAAAATAAATTATGATGCTTCTGAACATAAATTTAGAGCATCAAGTACAGAAAGACTTCGTATAACTTCTGATGGCAAAGTCAGAGTTCCTGATAACGGTAAGTTCACTGCTGGTGCTGGTGATGATTTAGAGATTTATCATGATAGTACTGACAATATTATAAAATCATCTACTGCTGCACTAAAGATTTACGCAGCAGGATCTAATTCTTATACAGTTCATATAAGTGCTAGACCAGATAAAGAAACAATTATATGTTATAATAATACTAATACACCTTATGTAGAACTTTACTACGACAACTCCAAGAAACTTGAAACCACAGCAACTGGTGTCACAGTATCTGGAACAGTCAGTGACTCAATCGGTCCACTGAGAAGACTTGGATCAAATATTATAACTACTAATTACACCTTAGTTGCTGCCGATGCAGGAAAAATGGTAAGAGTTGATAACGGTTCTACAATTACAATTCCTGACAACGTTTTTAGTACTGGCGATATGATTACAATTGTTTCAGGTAGTTCTAGTAACGTACCTATCACTCAAGGTAGTGGATTAAGTCTTTACAATGCTTCTGATGGAACTACTGGTAATAAAACCCTAGCAGCACGAACTGTTTGCACAATTTTAATTGCTTCAGGTGGTTCAAGTGCTAAAGCATACATTGCTGGTGGAGGTATTAGTTAATGATGCAACAAATGTTTCTAGGTTATGGTGGTGGATCTACTCCAGAATCATTTGAATATTTTTATGATGGAAGCACATCCACAACAATAACCGTTCCAGGTGCTGTTTCTTTTTTCAAAGTTGCAGGTGTTGCTGCGGGTTCTCCTGGACCAAATAGTACTGGTAGTAATACTGGTGGTCACGCTGGTGGCGGTGGTGGTGCTGGAAACCTTGCTGGGTATACAGTTCCTAATGCAACAGTAGCAGGACAGACGATTTATATTGGCACTTCTCCGAATGGTCCATCATATATAAAGACTGGAAGTCATAGTGGAACTGCCATTTGGGAAGCTGGTGCTAGTTCTGGTCAACCTGGTGGATCTATGGTTGCTGGACCTGGTAATGAAGGTGGTAGTGGTGGATCTGTTGCACCAAGATATAATACTGGTAATCCTGGATTTGGTGCTTCTAATGCTGGATCAGGTGGTGGTAGTGGTGGTGGACATACTGATGGTGATGGTGGAAGTGGTTCTGGAAACCCTGGTGGATCTGGAGGAACTACTTCTGTTTCAGGTGTAATTGCACCTCTTGGTGTGGGACCTGCACCTGCCTGGTCAATCTCTGGAACGGGTGGCGGTGGTGGTGGTGGCACCGAGAGTCCTGGTTCTGCTGCTCCCAATAGTGGTGCTGGTGGAGGTACTGGTGGTCAACCTTGGGGTAATGCTAATAGTGGCGGCGGTGGCGGCGGTGGCGGTGTAGTCATCTATGGAAACTCATATGGTGGTGGGGGCGGCGGAGCTGGATCTAATCACCCAAGTCCAACTGGTCAACCTGGTGGATCTGGTAAAGGTGGATTCTTAATTATTCAGTTGACCTATTAATAAATAACTAAAAATGTGTAATGGCTAATAATAGGGAACTATCACAATTAGGTTCTATAGTCAATATCAATGACTCTAATAGAACTCTTGGTATTGCCGCTAGTGTTGGCATTGGCACGACTGTTGCTGATTATCAACTACACGTTCAGGGTGATATTAATTTCACTGATAATCTTTATAAGAATGGTGAATTATTCACTTCTGGAGTAGGTGCTGGAGTTGGAACGATAACTCCTAACAGTGGTGTTATTGCTAATAGAGTTGGTACAGGTTTTACGGATATAAATTTTATTGGTACAGGTATTACTGTAACTGGATACGGTTCTACTGTTGTTGTTGATATGAGTACTATTGCTGCTGCTTCTGCAGGTGCTAGTGGTGAAGATGCGATTAGATTTGCTATTGCATTCGGGTAATATAAATACTTGATATATCGATATGGACGCATTAGGTCAATAAAACATGGCGAACGACTTTAAATTAAAAACAAAGGCTAACGTTGGTGTAACGACCGAAAACGTTTATGTTGTGCCTTCCACACCAACCACAACTACCACAGTGATTGGTATTACTTTGTGTAATACATCTGGTAGTGGAATCAATGTTGGAGTTGGAATTACTAGAGCAGGATCTGACGATATTAAAATATTAAAAAACGTTCCTATTCCTCAAGGATCCACTCTTGAGTTTATGCAGGGAAACAAAGTTGTCTTGGAGACGACGGATACATTGACAGCAAATAGTGATACTAATGCAAGTCTTGATGTTGCACTCACTATCTTGGAGATGACCTGATGGCACTTACTAAGATTACCAAAGGTGTAATCAAACCTAATGAGAATTATGATACTCATAATATAAACTCAACAGGTGTTATTACTGCCACACAGTTTCATGGAGATGGTAGTAATCTAACTGGTTTAGCAGATCCTTCAACACTTAAGCATAATAATGTTGTAAAGGTTCAGGCAAATTCTTCTGGTGCCGTCGTTACTGGTATTCTTACTGCATCTTCATTTAGTGGTGATGGATCTAATCTCACTGGTGTTGGTGGTATTGGTGATGGATTAGGTTCTGCTAACAATCTGAATTATTTGTTTACTAGTCCAGAACTTTTAGAATTAACTGCAAATGCGACAGTTAGTGCGACAGAAGCACAAGGAAAGGTAGTATTCACAGCATCTGATAGCATTAAGGTTGCAACTGGTGTAGTTGTTGAGGTTGCGGCAGGAACTACTGTTCGTACTAATGTACTTGGTCTTTACTAGGAGGTAGTATGGCACTAGAAAAAATTACTAAGGTTGGATCTAATGGTCTTGATGATGATGTAAGCGCAGGTGGCGGCGGTGGTGGTCTTAATACCACACAAGATACTATTGATAAACTACTGTTTGTTCATCACGGTGGGTTTACTGCTGATACTACTATTAGTTCTCCACAAAAGTTTGTCGAGATATTCACACACTCTGATGCAACTATAGATATTGATAATGGTGTTACGGTTACTATCGATGATGATTGTATGCTTCTGACAACTACTAAAACAGATTTTGATGTCAATTTTATGGCACAAGGAGCATCGGGAACTAATCTTCAAAGAGCAACGAAGTTTGATGATAATGTTAGAACGTCTGTCACCGAGAATATTAGTTTAACTGGAGTTAAGAAAGTTGGGTATTCTCAGATTCCAACTGGTGCTCAGGTAGATGTACCTTTCGATATTGATAATAGTGTCATCGTCACTGTAGATGATGGTGCGGTTCTCGTTATATAAATAATTTCAACTTATTGGCCAATTAAAGGATAACGCAGTATGTCCACTTTAAGAGTAGATAATATTAAGGGAAGAACTGGAACGACAGTCAATATTCCCGATTCAAATAGTTTGAATGTAAGTGGTTCCTTGAGCGTTTCTGGGGTCACAACATTCACTTCAACTGGTGATCTTAACCTTCAAGGTACCAACATTAACTCTGGTACTAGAGGCGACGTTCTTGCTTATGATAGTACTGGAAAGATATCCAAACTTACGCTTGGATCTGCTGGTCAGATTCTGAAATCTGATGGAACTGATGTTGTGTTCGGTGACCTGGGTGGTGCCACCAACGTTTATTATGTTTCTAAAAATGGTGTTGATGCATCTGGACGTGGTGGATCAATCGACGCTGCTTGGGCATCTGTTAAGTATGCTTGCTCTAACTTACCAGTAACTCCATCAGCAACAGCCCCTGCAGTTATCTTTGTAAAAGCTGGAACATATGAAGAAGCACAACTTCCAATTATTATTCCCGCTTTCTGTACAATTGTTGGTGATAACCTTCGTGCTACCATAATCAAACCCGCTGCTGGTTTGGATTCCGGCGGATCTGTTGTTAATAAAAGATCTACATTGTTTAGATGTAGTAATGGTGTGATCATTCAGGATATCATCTGTGATGGGATGGATGGATACACTAAAGGTTCTCCTGGTAGTGATCCGACTGCTGCTACTCTTGGTGGTGTTTATTTTGCTCTGAACGCAGCAAGTCCTATTGCTACTAAGTCGCCATATATTTACAACGTAACTACTTTTGGTACTGGTGCTACTGGTGCTGTTGTAGACGGTTCACTTCATGGAAGTGGAAACCGCAGTATGTTGTTCCACACCGTTACTCATATTCACAGTGATGGATTGGGTATCTGGGCAAAGGATAATGCTAATGCGGAAATTATTTCTGGATTTACTTACTATTGTCAGATTGGTTACACCGCAACTGGTGGTTCTAAGATTAGATCTCTGAACTCTTCCAACTCTTATGGCGAGTTTGGTGTATTCTCTAAAGGATTTGATTCTTCTGAAACTGCTAATACTGGTACCGTTAGTGGTACGATGCTTACATATACTGGTAATGTTACTGGTAGTTTTACTGCTGGAGAACAAATCACTGGTGTTACATCAGGTGCAACAGCATATGTTGCAAATGTTCAATCAGAACCAAAAGTCCTTTACATTGTTGGTAAGTCTGGAACTTTCCAATCTAATGAAGTTGTAACTGGTGGAAGTTCATCTGCTTCTGCTACATTGGTTGCTGGTACTGTAGAGAGTAATCAGTCTGGTAGAATCCTGGTAACACAATTTGGCACTTCTGCAGATCCTGGAGATTCTTTACAGTTTGCTACTACTGATGGTAACGCATATCAGATTCAGTCGGTAAGTTCTGTTACTGCTAACTCTGTTGCATATCACGTTCTGGTATTCTCAACTTCAAGAGCAACACCAGTTGCTTCTGGCGTTGCTCTAAATGTAAGAAAAGAA
>Ga0181399_1000352_pt1 | contig 16916 bp, 20 predicted proteins | sample 22SPOviralmetaG_FD_130128 | JGI IMG/M metagenome (GOLD analysis project Ga0181399, IMG submission 130128) | Marine viral communities from the oligotrophic San Pedro Time Series (SPOT) site, San Pedro Channel, CA, USA - 22 SPOT_SRF_2011-05-21 | ecosystem: Environmental > Aquatic > Marine > Strait...
ATTTGCTAGAAGGCCTTACCATATTTTTTTTTTATTTTTTTTTCTCACAGCGTTTTTACAGCATAAATTATTTTTTATTTACGTAAATTTGGATTTTTTAAATTTTGCACCATGTCGCATCAATGCATTTTTTTAATATTTTTCATTAACACGAAAAAAGCTCTTATAAATACGTATAAAAATAATTTATGACGTATCTAAAGCATGAAAAAAATACAGGTTATTCTTCTACATGAACATATTACGATAAATTTTTTATTTTATTTTTTATTTTATTTTTTTTTTATTTTTTATTTTATTTTTTTTTATTTTTTTTTTATTTTTGTTTAAAATGAATACTTAAAATTTAACAAGTTCGCTTTCCTTGCTGTATAACATCTGTTCGGGTTGGATGTCCACCACGAACCCAATTTTCATACGCAGCACTCTCAATTAATCGATCTGGATTAGTTACACTTTCACGAATAGAATCAATCAAAGGATAATGTCTATGATCTAAGTGTGATATTTATGATAATGCTATTTCAGACTTTCTATCCGTACCAGTAGTTTTTTCAGCAACATATAACGAATACACCTATGATGATAACCTGTATAGTATCTAAATGTATTTACTTCTTTTTTTTTATTTTTTTAGTTTTTTAGTGTTTCTCTTTTTGGTCTTCTTCTTTTTCTGTTTCATCTGTTTTTTCTTTTGAGTCTTTTTCTTTTTCCTCTTTTTGGTCTTCTTGCTCCTTTTTTTCTTTTTTCCACCTACATTCTTTTGTATTATCTTTCCAAGGACTTGTGGCATATGTATATTTATATTTTTATTGAGATAATTTGTAATGTTTTCTGGTATAGTTTCACTTTTTGCATTAATAATATTTGACAGTAAAGTGTCATTAAAACTACCATCGGCTTTTACTAAACCTTGAACGTTTGTTATATTCGCATCTTTCCATATTACATTAGTTAAATTTGTACCTGTTAAATTAGCACCTGTTAAATCTGCACCTGTTAAATTAGCACCTGTTAAATCTGCACCTGTTAAATTAGCACCTGTTAAATCTGCACCTGTTAAATCTATACCTGTTAAATCTGCACCTGGATATATAAAAATGGGTAATGGATCCTTCTCTTCATTGTACCATATTTCTTCTTTTTTCAGATGTTCATATCCATCATCTATATTTCGATGGAATATTACGTATATTAAATTATTATCTTTAAATGCACCCTCATTAAATTCATCTGTTAAACCATCACCAATACTTGTAACGGAATGAGGTATAGTTAATGATGTTAGGGATCCACAATAAGAAAATGCACCATGACCAATAGTTCTAACGGAAGGAGGTATAGTTAATGATTTTAAGGATTCGCAAGCATAAAACACATTATTGTTAATAATTTTAATGGATTTTGGTATAGTTAATGATTCTAGTTTTATACATTCTCTAAATGCATCATGACCAATACTTGTAACGGAATCTGGTATAGTTAATGATTTTAAGGATTCGCAAGAACAAAACGCACTTTCACCAATAGTTGTAACGGAATCTGGTATAGTCAATGATGTTAAGCGAAAACAATAACTAAACGCACCATTATCAATAATTTTAACGAAAGGAGGTATAGTTAATGATGTTAAGGAATTGCAATTATAAAATGCACTTTCACCAATACTTTTAACGGAATCTGGTATAGTTATGTCTGTTATATTTTCTATTTGTCTCCCGTCTAAATTTTCATTAACAATGTCTTGTGTGATTGTTTCAACTTTAAGACCACTTAAATTTAATGTATTGTTTATATCACTCATGTGCTTCTATATTATACCATAAGAATAAATTATAATTTGATTCCATCTATTATTATGGTATACAAAGATTGTTGAATTGGTTCATTTGGACCCATAATATTTATTTTTTTAATTTTTTTTTTTTTAAAATTTCTCTCTATAATTCATTTTTATTTTCATCAAAATAATCATTTTCTTAGAAACATTTGACTTTATACTTCAATAATATGCCACAATTTCGAATATGAACCGTTTATATTTACTGTTTTTATCATTCTATTCACTTTCTATTACATATTAAATCATATGGTTTCAATTCGTGTCTATTTTTTCTGTAATCTATACTACTATGTAGAGAGAACAATAAATTACGTGAATATTCTTCCATATTTTCTCATTTTACTTCATTTTTTACTTCCTTTTTTCTTCCTAGTCTTAGATGTGCTTTTTTTGGATTTGGATTTCTTTATTTTTTTCAGGATCTTAGATATGTTTTTTTTGGATTTGGATTTGGATTTCTTTAGAGTACTAGGGGTTTCTCCTTTGGAATTGCTTCTGAAAGATGGTGGTTTTGTTCTTGGTGGTGGTGGTCTCATGAATTTCGATTTGTTATCTCTTATCCAATTTTTCCTAAATGTTTCAAAGGATGGTGATTGGTCTTCTTCTATATCATCATTATTCGGGTACGTATCATTATATACTAATATAATTCGTTCTTCCATCGCCTCATTCATAACAAAATTATCCTTTAATCTTTTTCTATATGCTTTCATATATGGATCTTTCATAAGTACCTTATTCATTGTTGAAAAAGATATTTTATCTTTATCCGAATCTATATACCCCATGAGTTCTCGATGGATATCTCTTGGTATGTCTTTTATAGTTATCGACATGATATGAGAATAGTTTTGATCTATATTATAGAGAGATAGATATTTATTTCATATGATGACAATACATTTTATTCATTTATTATTTATTTTTTCATACATAATACTATCAAAATACATATTTTCTCTCCTTTTCTATTAAACAATACCTTATTATTCTATATTATTATGAACAAAGAATGTGCCGCAGGTGCAATGAGTGGATTAGCACAAAATATTATAGGTCATCCATTTGACACTGCCAAAATCTATATGCAAAATAAAATGCCTTTATGGAATATGAAACCACATCACTATTATCGTGGATTCATATATCCAACAGCATATAGTATTGTATCTCATGGTTTGCTCTTTCCTATACATTCCGTATTTTATAACACCTTTTATAATCATTATTCCGCTGGTTTTGCTTCAGGTATTGTTATAGGTCCGATGTGTTATTTATTTGAATGGTATAAAGTCAAACGACAAGTCTTTTGTACTAAAAAACTAACCTGGAAACTACCGGGTTTTACAAGTACAATAATGCGTGAATCATTTGCCTATACTACTTGGTTTGGTTCCTATTTTGATCTTACACAAAAATATAAATGGTCTCCTTTTTATGCTGGAGGTGCTGCTGGTATGTTAGCATGGACTGTAAGTTTCCCATTTGATACCATTAGAAATAGACAAGTAGCACAGCATATATCTTTTCAAGAAGCATGTCGTCAAGGACGATTCTGGAAAGGATATAGTATTTGTATGATACGTGCATATTTAGTTAATTCTATTGGTTTTGCTGTCTATGATAGATATGTATAACTTATTTGTATCTCTCTTTTAAATACATATCCATATGTGGTATGGTATCATTATATGTTCTTATATATGTTCCTCTTTCACATGGTTCATAAGATTCATACAATACAATTTTATCCATATTCGTAGTGACATATAATACATATTCCATATATGATAAACAAGTTACATAACATCTCATATTATTTATTTTATCTTCTCGATATAACATATATTCATTTCTATTTTCTATACTGTATTTATTTGTACCAATAGGACATTCACAACAACATTCTGGTCTATCATGTTCCATCCCAGGATAATAATCTAAAATATTATCTACATATGGTGGATATATGCTACTTTTTACTACATATATACAGCCTATTATCCATAACACTATATATAACATTATATATTATAATTGTAAATTATTGTTTAATATATTTTTTATACCATTATGCTATTATTTTTTTTGGGTTTTTTTAAATATATATATACATTACATATAAAACATGTTACCAGACAAGATATTAGCTCTAATCGCAAGTAGTGTAATCAAAAGAGGTTACAACAATAATAATCTAAATTACAATAGTAATGGATATTATATTGAAACTATATTTAAACAAGGACATATCAATATTGTACAGATTTCTAAAAATAATTTAAATACATATATTCTTTGCCAAGAAGGATCACAAAATACTTCTGATTATCTTACAGATTTGGAAGCTATGAATGATAACAGAAAGAAAAAAGTGAAAAACTACAAAGGAAAAGTAACCAAAACAATGTGGGATGAATACACCAAATATCGTCATTACTACGAAAATTTCGTGAATCACTTCAAAGATGAAGGTAATATTGTTTTTGCTGGACATAGTTTAGGTGGAGCAGTTGCTGGTATAGCAGGCGGAATGTTTAATGTAAAAAGTATATTATTGGCACCAGTTCCATTTATGGCACATAGTAATTGGTCTAATAATTACTCTACACATCCTGTTAGTTATGTAAATCCAACAGACCCATGTTGCAGTGATCGCATTGGAATCAATTGGAAAGCAGGAAATCATATTGGAAAACAATGGATATATAATGGTACTGGTATGGATAGTCATAAGATTAGCAGTTTTGTAGATTATTTTGAAGATCAGGCTGATTTCTCCATCTTATAAATGTATCTTTTCATTCATTCTATATATATTAAAAAGATAGCGTTCTGACGAACGCTTTGGCGGACGAAGTCCGCCGGGCGAAGCCGAGATTACAATAAACTTACTATTTCGCTTTGATTAATCAAAAAAGGGGAAAAAACAAAATCGGACGAAGTCCATCCCATAAAATGGCGATTTTGTTTTTTCCCCTTTTTTTAGCTTGAGAAAATTTTTTACACCAATAAAACGAATTTTACCCCTGCCCCACACCATCATCATGCCAATTTCTCTCTCATCTTTCACCTGAATGTTCAATATGATATATTATTATTCTCTTCCATCAACATTAATGCCATAGCAGAATAATTATGTAAATCTAATAACGTGTCTTTTAATCCTTCACCTTGTACTACATTTACACCATTATCTGTTATAGACATAAAACGTTGTAATTTATCTTCCATACGAATTAAGACTCCAACTACACCATATTTCGCAAACGCATCACCATAATCCTTATTCTTTCTTTCAAATACTTCCAAACATGTTTTATGTATATCTTTCATTTGTTCTACACGATCTACCATTTTAATATAATATACATATTTTCTCTCTATTTAATTTTTATATTCATATTATATATATACATGATTGGTAAAGGAAAAATATTTGGTAAGGGTCCAGTTGCCTCTAAAACATCTAAGAAAAGTAAGAAAAAATCTTCTCCCAAAACCAGATCTAGAAGCAAATCCAAAAGCAAGTCCAAAAGCAAATCCAAAAGCAAATCCAAAAGTAAATCCAAAAGTAAATCCAAAAGTAAAACACCAACAAAATTTACTGATGATTATGAAGAATATAAAAGAAAACAAGATGAAAAAGGATTTAGCTTGAATATACTTAGTAAATATAACTTTAATAAAATTTTGAAAGCTAGAAAAAAATTTCACAGCAAAACGGATCAAGATAAGAGAGCTATTTTACAGCGTATGAAAAGTAGTTCATTAAGAGAGAGAAATAATTTGCCAACGAAGATATCAGGAATGAAATATACAACTCCTTTCTCTAATGGTTTTTTTGAAGCTCTTATGGACTCAAATAGCACCATTTATGTATTAGCAAAATATAGAACAAAACAAAATAAAATAATTAGTAAATATGAAGAGGTTCAAAAAGGACTTCCTTCACCAATCCCACATATTTATACTCCTTCTTTAAGTGGTTTGGATAGGATTCTAATACAGGTTGGTTTAATGGATGGTACTATTCCAAAAGATGAAATTATTGATGAAATAAGTGATATTGACGATGACGATGATGATGATACTTATCATAATTAATTCTTTTTGATTTTTCTCTTTTTGGTTTTTTTCCTCTTTTTCATTTTCCTCTTTTTCATTTTCTTTCTCTTTCTCGTTTTTCTCTTTTTCTTACGTGCTCCTTTCATGATTTGTCTTCCTTCCATTATTTCTAATGATTGTTCTACCATATTTGTATTTTTACAATATTTACGTTTTCTTGATGGTTTTCTTCTTGTACCCTTATAAAAATTATTATAATGTTTCCAATGTATATTCCAGATTTTTGAATCCTTAATAGGATTAGATATTCCTTTTTCATAACGCTTATATTTTCCGTATTCTTTAGGATTTCTTACCAATAATACCTGATCACATCCATATGTATCTTGTTGTTTTTGGTTCTCATCATATTTTAATGTTTTACAATTGGATTTGTTTTCATTTCCACTTATCGTAGTTTTTTTATCGCATTCTCCACTATTAAAATAATTCAATTCATGTGAGCATGGTAATACATGTATTGAATTATCCATATTCTTAAATATCTTATCTAATCCATATATACTGTATTGTAGAGTTTCTCTCGTTCTATATAAATCTGAAGAAAATACATATACATTTTTATCATCATCAATTTTTGGACTTTCCACTTCTATATCCTCTAATAATGCTTTATTTATACTGATTGTAGATTTTACTCCACCTTTTGTCAATTCTGGATCTATTAAATTCATCTTTTTAAAACGACTTGCTACATTATGTTCCCCTTCACCATGTCTAACAAAATAAAAAATATATGTATGATCAGTTGGATGTGTATTTAATAATGATGATACTTTTCCAATAGAATCAAATACAATCACATCATCATTATCATCATCATCAGCATCATCAACATCTTCTTCAAGAATATCGTGATTTGGAAGTAATTCGTTAGATAATTTAATAGCACTATTATAATGAAGATCCAATTCTTTCTCTTCTGTAATATAATATTTTCTTCCCTTTGTTTTCGTGTTCTTAAAATCACCAGAATATAACAATTCTACATATCCACATTCCTTTTTTTGGTTTATTTTTAATACCAATTTTACTATTGCACCATTCGCAAATCGTTCTATTGTGTTTTTTTTAGATTTACCTTTTAAAGAACTAAAATATTTTGCTAGCAAACATCTCATTCTTGCTTGATGTGTTCCAACTATAGCTATTTTTGTATCAGATTCTATTTCGTTTCGTATATATGGTATTATTTGATTATCATCATCATCATCATCAACATTATCATCATCATCATAATCATAATCAACATTATTATCAACATCATCACCATCATTCTTATTTTGTGATGGTGATGCTGATGATAATTCTTCTAGATATTTTGATTCAAAATCTGATTCAAAATCTGATTCAATATCTGATTCAAAATCTGATTCAATATCTGATTCATAAAATTCTGGATTTCTTATCTCTTTTCTCCGTGATTGTGAATTACCCATATTATACTTTATATTATAATTCTAAAATAAATAAATATATTTTTATTTCTTTTCACAATTACCTGTTTTCTTATTTCTTCGTGTCCCTTTTGGGCATCTAGGTTTCTTTGTTTTAGATAATAATCTACTAGACTTTTTTCTTGTAGATGAAATGGTTTCACAATTACCTGTTTTCTTATTTCTTCGTTTTCCTTTTGGACATCTGGGTTTCTTTTTTGCTTGTTTTTCCTTCTTCTCTTTTTCTTTTTTTATTTCCTCAAGTAGCATTTTTTCTTTTAGTTTCTCTTTTTCCTCACGTTCTTTTAGTGCTTTCCGAATAGCAATCATGTGATCATATTCTATTTCATTTTTAATTCTATTCCATTCTGTCATTTCATGATTTTTAAAATACTCTTGACGTTTTCTTTGATGTTCATCCAATTTCATCTTCATACGATAATAAAGATTTCTTCCTTCTTGAAAATTAATATCTATAGGTTTAGGCATTATATATATGTATTATATTTTTTTAAAAAAGGATTTGATTGTTGAATATATGTGTGTATAGATCTTATGTAATGTAGATGGTTTTTTTAATTTTTTACGTATAGATGGTTTTTTTTCACTATATTCAAATGGTGGATTATTTTCAATTCTAATTAGGGATTCAATATCTTCTGATTCAATATCTTCTGATTCAATATCTTCTGATTCATTACGGACCACTTTTACTCTAGATTCACTAGTATCACTTTCGTCTTTATTTTCATTTAATTCTTCGTCTTTTAATCCATTCAACGCATATTGCTGCATCTTTATTGGACCATATATATATAACAAGAATTCTTTTAATGTGATTTGTTCTTTAGTTACATAATTGAAATGTAAATCTATTTCTTTTCCTACATCTATCATCCCCGATTCAAATAATATAACCGCATCTTCCTTTGGAATTTTGCCTTTTTTGTCATAATCCAATATATTAAATTTTCTCTCCAACCAATCATATTCATCTTCTGTTAATGCACACTCTTCTATAATTTGCTTCCTTTCTAGAAAATATATCATCTCTATATTTTTCTTCGGTTTTATAACTTGTTTCCAACTACACATCACATCACGTAATAATACATCATCTATACGTAATATATATTCTTCAAATTCTATAATATCTATTTTTGATGATTTTTGATTTATTGTATTGAATATACGCTCTATTTTTAATATAGGTTCATCTGGAAATAATCTCTTAAATTCATGTAAATCTAACGCTGTACCATTTTTATCCACTATACTTAATAATTCCTCAAAAAAATTGAATATATGTGTAGATAACGTCTGCAAACCCATACCATTCTTAAAATTTATAAGGTCTAATTCACTTCGCAATGGTGACAATGCTGGAAATTCCACCTTACATAATGCTCTAAATAATTGTTTTCTATCTATAGTGTAACCCTTATACATAGTACTTTAATTGGAGAATTTTAAATGTACCAAAAAAAATATGATGTTAATTGCTCTTCAAAACATTTCCTGTTGTGTAAATCGCAAACGTAGAACCTACTCCTTGAATACATTGATTTGGAGGTAGGCGCTTACATGCTAACATGAGAAAACAACTGGTGATTATACCACTAGCTAACATGAACTTTCTTGAAGCAAACTTGTTTGATGAACTCTCCATTCTATTTAGTAGAGAGAAAATATATCATTTTGATGTTGTGATGAAAAATTGAATATATTTTTTTCCATTATTAATATAGATATATTATTCGTATGAATAAGAAAACGCTTAAAAAATCTAAGATGGTCTCTACTCAAAAGAAAACAATTACCAAAAAGCCTACCGCTTCTACTATTAAAAAATACATCTCCCAATTTAAAAAGGATGGTATGTCCTATTTGAAACAACTTTCTATGGACGATCTTGTTTCCATGTTGAAGTACGCTAATAAAGTGTATTACAACAAATCCGATCATATCATGACCGACAATGAATATGATATTCTAAAAGAATATATTGAAGAAAAGGATCCAAAACATCCTGCTCTCAAAGAAGTCGGAGCTCCTATCAAAAAGAAAAAGGTACAACTTCCTTATGAAATGTGGTCTATGGATAAAATCAAACCATCTACAAAAGCCCTGGGCAATTATTTGAAAAAATATAATGATCCATCGTCTTATATTATTTCTGCCAAACTAGATGGTGTAAGTGGTCTTTATTCTACGGAAGGAGATGGATCACCTTCCCTCTATACACGTGGTAATGGTAAAGTTGGACAAGATGTTTCACATCTTCTTCGTTTCATTTCACTCCCAAAAGAGAAAGGTCTAGTACTACGTGGTGAATTCATTGCCAAAAAAGACCCCACCGTTAAAAAACTTCGTAATATTGTTGCTGGATTGGTAAATAAAATCAAATATACCGCTAGCGATATTGAAATTCTAGAAAATACTCTAGAATTTGTCGCATATGAAGTGATACAACCAGTGATGACTCCAAAAGAACAATTTGAGTATCTACAACAACATAATATTACTCATGCCTTCTTCAAAGAGGAAACACAGATTACTAGTGATGTATTATCTGCACACTTACAAACTCTTAGAAAGGATTACTATTATGATATTGATGGTGTCATTTGCACCCATAATAAATTATATCCTCGTCTTTCTAGCAATCCAGAACACGCATTTGCCTTTAAAATGATCATGACAGACCAAATTGCTGAAGCTAAAGTACTAGATGTATTATGGTCACCAAGTAAAGATGGTTATTTGAAACCCCGTATTCAAATTGAACCGATTGAATTACAAGGTACTACAATACAATATGCTACTGCATTCAATGCTGCGTTTGTGAAACAACATAAACTTGGTGTTGGTGCTGTTGTCAAAATACTCCGAAGTGGTGATGTTATTCCTTATATTCAAGAAGTCGTTGTTCCTGCAGAGCAAATCCAATGGCCCAAGGAAGACTATACATGGACAGATACCAATATAGATATTATTCTTGTGAATCAAAAGGATAATGTTGTTGTACAACAAAAACAACTTCTCTTATTCTTCAAACGCATTGGTGTAGAAGGTTTAAGTGAAGGCACCATCAAGAAATTTGTTCAAGCCGGATATAAAACTATTCCTAATATTCTTTCCTTATCTATAGAAGATATCATACAATTAGATGGATTCAAAGAAAAATCCGCCACAAAATTACATCAATCGATTCAATATGCTCTCCAAAATGCTTCTCTTATCGATTTTATGACTGCCTCTAATCTATTTGGTCGTGGTTTAGGATCTAAAAAATTGGAAGCTATTATGGACAAGTATCCCACATTATTTCAAATATACTCTACTATGTCTATGGATGCTCTTTGTAAGCTTATTGTACAAGTTGATGGTATAGCATCTAAAACAGCAACATCATTTGTTCAAAGTTTGGATCCGTTTGTTGAATTTATGAATACGATACAACAATCACATATATTAAAAGTTGTTCAAACAAAAACACTACAAAAAGATGATGTAGATGATACCAATAAGAAACCCTCATTAAAAGGTCATACATTTGTATTTAGTGGATTTCGCAACAAAGAATATGAAAAAACAATCCAAGCACGTGGAGGTAAAGTATCTACTAGTATCAGTAAAAACACTACACATCTCGTGGTGAAATCAAAAGAGAAAGGTGGTTCTAAAATGGAAAAAGCAGAATCTCTTGGTATTCCAATCATAACTATGGAAGAATTAGAAAAACTATTGTAAATGGACTTCAAAACAGTTTTAAAAAATAAAAAAGGCGTAAAAAACCTTTTTTATTTTATATATTCATAATGTAAAAATATCAATATATATATATATATATATATATATATATATAAAATGTTTGGTCTTGGTGTAGAATTAGAAACTGGCATCTATTATGAATTTAGAGGAAAAATATATAGTGTAGATATTGAAAAATTATTAAAAACTAGTAAATCTAACCTATTTGAAGAAGAAAAATATTTATTATCAAGTCTTCCACTACTTGAAACGCCTTCTAATAAATGTTTAGTAAATATAAAGAATAAACAAATAGAAATAGTAACAAAATTTCCTTTGAATAAACCAATTGAAGAAATTATATATGAATTAGAAATAGAATTAAAAAGGTTTTTGGTAATTTTTCAAAAACTGTTTAACTGTAAAAATAACAGTAAGAACATATTATTATTTTATCCAAAACTATCTTGCATGAAATATAAAGACATAAATAATGAAGAAGTATTTTCTAATACTGGAAGTATTCATATAAATATTACGTTTCCGTATTATAATAAATCTCAGTTAAATAAATACAAGAGATTTATAGAATTATTTCAAACATTAGAACCCATATTAATAGCATTAACCAGTTCCGGTGATTACAGATATAAAAAACGAGGTTATCCAAAATCTGGTTATAGGTCTATATTAGGATGGGGTGCTCCAGGAACTAGTAACAAAAATTTATTAAAATATGGATTATCAAAAACAGCTACTTTTAATCCTAATTATATATATAGATTAGACAAATACATCTTGACACCACTTAATTATGAAAAATGTGAGTCTTATAGAATAAAAAGTGACAAAAGATATTATAAAAAATTTGATGTTAATATACCAGAAATTAATTATTCTGGTGATATTGCTACAATTAAAAAAGATTATTTTTTAAGATTTATTGGAATGTTTGATAAAAATTTATCCGAAAAATTTTCATATAGAATTTATGAAGAAGGTTTTGGATTAGAGATTAGATTTTTTGATAGAATGGATCCAAAAAATATAAAAGAATTACTTTATTTCTTAACTTTGTTAGGAGAATTTTCCTTTGAAACCAAACATAATCTAGTAAATTCGCAAAAAAATAAATTCTGGAATGAAGAAGTATTAAATATTTTTGACAATGGTTATAATAGCAAGTTAAGTGATGAATATATTAAGTTACTTGAAAAGAATTTTGATATGAAAATCAAGACAAAAAAATGCGAAACTATTATCAATGAAATTATTACAATGTTATATAATAATTATAAACAAGGAAAATTCATAAATGAAATGTCCGATGTTAAAAATATCAAAAAACCTAAAATTTTTAATATGAATAAAGCATTTTTAGATGCATATCAATAAATAAATTATATTTATTCTTCATTTTATTTTGTATCGTTTTTGAAATATAAATATGTTCTCTCTATAATACTCTTATAGGATGATAAAAATGGATTGCGAAAAACAGTTGATGGCTAATAATGAACAAGATTTAGAGATTATATATTCCAAGTTAAAAAAAAGGTTGTTTCAATTACAAAGACAATTTTTTGAACATCATATAGAAGATGTAGAGAGAACCAACATACGTAAAAAAATAGACACAATTGATAAGCAATTATTTTACCTAAAAAAGATACTAGATTTACAAATTACATATAAAGGTGATTTACATCAAACATTATTATCTCGTTTATAATTATCTTATATCAATACTCCGAATACATAATAATATATTATAATTTATGTTAAACACTACATTGGTATATAAACCATATATATGATATGGATAATCATTGTGATGACATATTATTACATATATTTTCTTTCCTTTTTAGCGAGAAGAATACATATTTTTGTTCTTCCTCTTCATTTCCTTACTTGAATATGTATCTAGTTCAAAAGCGTTGGTATCATTTACTGAAAAAAAAAGAATGTATGTGGTCCAAAATTGCATACAATCATAAAGTATTCTGTTATTGCTCTTTCCCATATGAACATAAATTTATAACTCATTTTAAAACACATTGTTCATGGATTGAAAATCATTATCGCAAAAAATATCGTACATCATTACATCCAACACTGCATCCTTCTTCGTATAATAATACATTTACTGAAACTCGTGTATATTCCTTTCATAATTATGTATATAATGATTATCACAAAATGGATACCACTAAAATCCGTTCTATTTTTAAAGATAGTAATGTTGATATAAGTCATTTTTGCTGTAATGATACAGGATTTATGTTCCGTTTAAAACATGAAACAAATATAGAAGAGATTAAAAAAGAGAATAAAGAAAAAAATGAATAAAACACTGATAGGATTAGTGTAAGATTACATATACATTAAAACTTAAATATTCTAATAAAAGAAATAGTATATGCGTATTTTATCTTCCTCTATTATGAGAGGATTATTATGTTCCGCATCCAATATGCTTGTACAATATGACGCAAAAACATGTAATAAAGAACAAATGATTCGTTCATTTATTTATGGATGTACTACATATCCTATTCTTTTTCATTCCTATTCCTACACAAAGTTCTTTTTTTATATAAAACCAAATACATCTTATGCATTATTTACATCTACTATATATGAAATGATCATATGGCCTATTACTACATTACCCATGTATTATTTCATTATGTATAAAGATAAAATAATAGCATGGAAACGATATAAGGAAGATGTATATTCTGTTTCCTTATATAGTGGTTGTTTTTGGGTACCATTTACTGGAATGCAAACCAAGTGGATATCTCTAAAATCATTCGCACCCGTTCGTCTAACCACCAGCTTCTTATATAATACTTTATTACAATTTTATACTACTTCTTCTACATCAAAATAGATTTGTCCTGGATACACCTCTCTTGGTTTCATATACATATATATCCAATCCTTTAATTCCTCTGATGTCATATTTACTATTTTAAAGAAATATGGATTCTTATTTGGTGACGATAGAGGATTAAAAATTTTTTCCAATTTTTTAAATATATATATATCTAGATTTGGTTCATATTCCTCCAAGGCTTCTATGGTTTTAGAATAATATATGTATTGTTTTGTCCATTCTATTGGTATGTTTTCCTTTGCTAATTCTATATATTCTTCTAATGTATATATATTGGAATTGTTTTTGTCTATGATTGATTTATGATCTTGATCATATACAAAAGGTAATTGTTGTTGTAATATAAGTAATATTGCTTTTTCTTCTATACGATCCATTTTGGATTTGCATATTTCTCTTATGTTTTCTTCCGTTAATTTTGTTTCTCTACATTCACATTCAAATAGAAGATGATTACATCGTTTTGGTTGTATATGTTGATTAATATAATCATGAATAGTAGCCTCACTTCTCAATATAGGATATAAATAAGATAATTCTTCTACATCCCATTTATATTCTCTTGAAATATTTAAAGAAAGATCATCTAAAGCATCATGAATTTCATCAAATACTTGAGCTAACATTATTGTTTTTATGAATTATAAAATGGACTATAATGTATCTATAGAAATCAATTTTTATATTTATTTTATTTTTATTTTTCGTTTTCTTTATATTTGTTTTCTCACTTTATAGTAATCTATTTATGAATTTAAAAACCTTTCTATTCCTTAATGTTTCCTTAATTGTTGGTTCTGTATATATTGTGTGGTATGTTCGTAATCAAAATGAAGAGGAATATGTTTCTTTACATAAAATTATTAATCGTGATAATTTAACATTACGTGCTATATTCATTGGAAGCATATTTGGTTTTGTTTTTGGTTTTATTGATAATCTCTTTTTAGTGATTGGATTAAACAATTTGGAGCATCTCTTTCCTGGCGATTTACTAACCAAAAGTGGATTAGGTAATACATATAGTGATGTTGTCGCTTCTTTTATTGGTACATTTATTGCCTATTTTATGACAATTTACACAAATAGTCAAGAAGATGAGTTTCCATTATGGGCAAATTCTCTTGGTATGTTTGTTGGTTGTCTTGTTGGTTTATATGCTGGAAAAGCTATTGCTCGTTTAACATAATGTAAAATTATTATACATCTATCATATAGAAATGTTTATTTTTCAACATTGTTTATCACAGTTATCATCTAAATGGAAAACGATTCTCCTTTTATCTGTTGTTATTTTTGTATTAATATGTTTCCTACTTTTTGTATTATGGTTATGTATTAGCTTTTTTGTACTACGATGTTTTAAAAAAAATATCGAGGATAACTTATATCATGATCAATTTAATCAAAGTTCTTTTCAAATATTAAAACGTTATGGAAATATACCAATAAAAAACATATATGTAGTAAAGAAAGAGGTACAATATCCAACCTTATTTTTATTAGATGCTATTACACTTTTTAAATATCATACATTTATACAATCACAACGAAAGCAAAAAACAGTATCGTATCCATATCATGTATTTATTCTCTTAGAATTAAAGCTTCCAAATAAGCAGAAAAAATTCATTATGATTGAAAAAAACAATTGCATACATATTTCAACTACTATTCATTTACACGATAATCAAGATATGATCCAATTGAAATCGCCCAAGAAAAAACTAACCATATCTACATTGTTACATGATATACAAGAAAAAGTCGGAACACATACCTTTTTCAACTGGCATATATATAAAAATAATTGCCAAACATTTACAAAACAGTTTTTTGATTGCCTAGATATAGATGAAACTATTTATAACTCCTTTATCAATAATGTACATGGTACGTCTTTTGCTAAGCATATAGAATTATCGGACTTTAATCTTCATACCATAAATTGTATTATAAATGTTTATGAATTCTTGGGAACACTTTATATGAATTGGTTTTAGAATAGTTTATATAAAATATATCATTTGCTAGGTATCATGTGATAACTTTTTTATTTTATTTTCATTTTGAAACCAAAACTCTTACTTACCTAGGTATTTCTTATGCAAAGGCTGCTCGTTTTTTTGAAAATAATCAATCTTCTTATGCTGTAGTTGCTCGTTTTTTTGTGAAAACGAGCAAAAACGAGCAAAAAACGAGCAAAAACGAGCAAATCGTATTTTTTTTTGAAAAAAGTGAAAAATGACTAAAAAAAGTTGTTACCATAAATGAAAATTTAGAAAATCCATTTACTGCATTCCTTACCATAGCGTTTTTTTACGTTTTTTCCGGAAAGTATTTGAACAATCAAAAAATGGACATGGTCGAACTATGTCCAAAAACGCCTCGACGAAAAAAGTTCCGGGAAAAAATGTTTTTTTTCATTTATTCTTTAAGTTCATAGAATATATTATATATGTATTTATGTAATGTAAACGTATAGTGATATTATTTAAGAATATAATGTTTACTTTATGTAAATGGGAAACAACTACCTATGTGATAAATGTAATTATATAACAAAACGAAAATCTAACTATATGCGTCATTGTCAATCTATCAAACATAATAATATAATACGACATAAAGAACTAGAAGATATAACAATTGAAAATAATAAAACTGAAACAAACGATCTTTCACTTGTTGTTGTTCCTGAAGAACAAAAATCAGTTGTAGTGAAGAAAGATGAACAAATTGATAAATTAACATCTTTAGTGGAAACACTTATTCATGAAAACAAAGGACTACAAGATAAATTAGTAGAAATAGCAACCGAACCGAAAGTCATATATGGTAATAACAACAA
>Ga0181399_1000355_pt1 | contig 16898 bp, 19 predicted proteins | sample 22SPOviralmetaG_FD_130128 | JGI IMG/M metagenome (GOLD analysis project Ga0181399, IMG submission 130128) | Marine viral communities from the oligotrophic San Pedro Time Series (SPOT) site, San Pedro Channel, CA, USA - 22 SPOT_SRF_2011-05-21 | ecosystem: Environmental > Aquatic > Marine > Strait...
AAGTATTAAACTTGTTTTATAATTGCTACACTTACATATTATTTCAAAATGATTTTTACTAAAATATATTTTAGCCCATATGTAAATTAACGGAATGTTAAAATGTAACAGAGTAGATGATAAATATTTTATGTTTTCTTTGTTTAAAATATACATTACAAGTGTATAAAACGGTTGAATACATAGTAATAAAAATATTAATAACGAATAAAAAGTGTATAAAGTGTAAAATATTTTTTGAATAGTAGATACATTTTCATTTATTTCTATTGTAAAATTGGTTTGTTCTGGTGATGGAGAGTTTATTAGATTAAGTACTCTAGTGCTCTTCAGAGCAATTAATTGCTTATCAAATTTAAATTCTAACTTTTCCTTCTTAACAAAGAAAAAATTTGTATACCAGCAATTTATTCCTAAAAAAGATAATAAAATATCTAACATTTACATTAAATGAAATACATTATAATTATTATTATAACGCTTTTAATACTATTTAATCTACCATGTAAAAATTTTCACAAGTCAAAAAATGGTATATATTATACTTCTAGAAGTATTAAATCTTCCAATATACTAGATTGTTTAAGAGATATATCTCACTCTTTGATCAATGATTTAGATTCTGCTGATGCAAATATTCTTAAAACTAGTCTTGAGTATACAACATTCGTAGAGTTATTAGATTCTAATCATAGAATTTTGGCATGGAATGTTGATAAAGGTAGAGAAATAGGTATTAGAATTTATTCCAGAAACGGTGAAATATTATCACCTGAATTAATACTTAATAGTCTAGTACATGAACTCGCCCATACTTTAGTTAAAAATAATGGACATGGGCCATTATTTCAAGCTAAAAATGCCATGCTTCAAAAAAAGAGTAAAAAATACGTCGGTAAACTTACCAAAATAATAAAAAATTAAATACTAAATGAATGAATTATTTATAGGCGGAGGAGGATTTAATGGATTAAGTTTTTTAGGCGTTTTAGAATACATTCATCAAAATAAATTATTAGATCTTAAAAGTGTATATGGCTGTTCTATAGGAGCTTTTATAGTATGCTGTTATATAAGCGGTAAAAATCCAAGAAGTATACTTGAATTTTTATTAGAACTAAATCCATCTGACATAGCAAAAATAGATATTAAAAATATATACGCAAGAAAGTCTTTGATTGACGAAACCTTCTTTGAAAAATTATTAGAATGTATAGATTTTCCAAAAGATATAACTATGAAAGAAGTATACAATCTTAGAGGTATACATGTTAATATTTTTGTCACGAACTTAACTAAAAATTTGTACGAAAACGTAAATGACACCACACACCCGAATGTAAAATTATTTGATGCAGTAAGAGCTTCAATGTCTATTCCATTTATTTTTCCACCGGTTAATATAGAAGATGAGATTTTTGTAGACGGTTGCTGTAAAAATATATATGGCGCTCATCCTGATAATAAATTTATACTCGGTTATTCTATAATAAAGGAAAGTAATGTAATAGATAAATATATTAGTAGCGTTTTAACCTCGATGATTAGCAATGTAAAACCCCAAGGGGTTTTTATTGTATATTGTAAAGAAAGTAATAATACTGACAAATATTATTTAGATATTAAAAGTATAGATAAAATGGAACTTCTTAGATTATACACGAATGGTATAAATAGTGCAAAAGAACAATTAAATTAAATAATTATTATACTTCTAGTTTGTTTTTTATATTTTAAAAAATCATAATTATCTTTTAATTTTCTACGAATAGAGTCGTAATCAATTATTTTTTTATCATTGTTTAGTTGTAAATTTTCTTTTTCTACATCTATTAACTTAATCGGTTTCTGTATTTTATGCAAGTTTTTAATATATTTTTTAAATTTTTGATTTCCGTATTCTCCGTTGTACAAAAAATTTGAATTATTATTACTAAATATAAAATAAGGTACATTAGAAATATCGCAGATATCAATCGTAACTCTACTTAATGTGTTATATTCTATAAAATCTGTGAATATAAAACAAAAATCTGAATAACTTATTCTTTTTTTAAGATCTTCATAAAAATTTTTAGAAAGGCAATGTCTTATTATATCAATACCATAATTAAAACAGTATCTTGATATACACTGAATCATGATATTATAGAAAGCATGAACTCTAAAATTTTCATTCAGATAAGATATATATTTTTTTATAAGCGGGATATTATCCCAATTTCTATCGGTTATAATCAAACAGTTCATCTTGGTATTTTTTATTTTCAAGTTTACTTACATTAAATTTTTTTATGTAATTTAATGTAAGCAATGATTTTACTACTAATAATATTTTTAATCATCATCTTTCTTCTTTTAAGTAATAAAAAACAAGATACATATAATGTTCCCGATGGAATTGTATTCTTTTATACTCTAGAGAATTGTAAGCACTGTGATGAAATGAAAAAGAGAATAAATTACGATAATGTATTTGAGATAAACATTTCTTCAGATGGAAAAGCTTATTTATATTCGAGTGATAATGAAGAATATATGAAATTATCACAGGAAATAGAAGTAAAAAGATATCCAACTTTGGTTAAGAAAGATAAAATGCAAGTTGGAAATTTAGATGATTTGGAGCTTAAAAATTTTTTTGAAAATTAATATTTGTAACTAGTTAAATGGTAGTAAATAGAGTAATATGCGTTGGCGATGTACATGGTGATTTTAAAGTTTTTAAAAAAACACTTAAAATGTGTGGCTTGATAAATAATAAAGATTATTGGATTGGTGGAGATACATATTTGGTACAGCTTGGAGATACTTTAGACGGTAAAAGACCTGATACTAAAATCAACAGTAAGTTTTTAAAGGAAACAGGAGAAATTGAGATTATGACTTTTATACTTTGTTTAGATGCACAGGCAAAAATTCAAGGTGGTAGAGCAATTTCAATACTTGGAAATCACGAACTTTATCCATATTATTTAAAAAATGATAAAGATTTTATTAAAGGATTTGTTAAGCAATCTGACATAAAACAATACAAAAAAATATTTGATTCTGACAGAATAAAATTTTTTCTACCCGGAGGCATTGGTGCTTCTTTATTCGCAAGAACTAGACCTTTATTGTATAAAGTAGGTAAATTTATATTCGTCCACGGTTCTTTAACTGATTTACTTATTGATGCTGGAATGAATGGTAATTTTGTAGATATAGATAAGATTAATCATGAAACTTCTGAATGGTTATCTGGTAGATCTAAAAAAATACCGGTATATCTGAAGGATATGAACGATGATAATCCAGTATTCTGTAGATTTTATTCCAGTTCTAAAGAATTAAGCGAAGAAAAATGTGCTAAAATATCGCAGCAACTAGAAAAATTTAAGGGTGTTGAGTATGTTATAATGGGGCATTCTCCGTTTAAACAGATAAATACCGCATGCAATGGTTCATTAATAAGAACAGACGTTGCTCTTTCTCGTGCATTTGGAGGAAATCTTTATAGCAAAAAATTACAGGTGCTTGAAATAATTAATCCATCTGGAAATAACCCAGAATTAAATATTATTGTTAATGGTAAAAAAGTTAAAATGCAAGCTTAACGAATATATTTTTTGAGTAGATTTAATAATTTTTCATACTTTGGATTAACATTGCATAAACATTTATTCTTATCTATTTCGGCTATAGGCCAAGTAACATTTTCAAATAATTTATCTACATCAAAATTCTTAGAGCACACAAAAGATACATCTGAAAAAAATTTTTCTAATTCCAATTCAAATATTCTAAACTTATAACTCCAATATTCTATATCGAGATCTATAAGACCATATTCATAATCAGTTGGAATATCAGAGTCATAAATCTGTTTATTAAACATTTGAACAATTTTTCCTTTTTTATTTCCAGTGGCTAAAAGATATCCAAATAATTGATATAAGTCATATTCGTTTTTCCTAACATTTTTTTGTGACATGCGAGTTTTAACTTCTATTAGAATATCACCCTGTGTTGCATCATGAAATCCCCTTAGTTCCCAGCCATCTTTAGACTTATAAGATAAAAGTTTATTGTTTCCGGAAGTATATTTTTTTTGAATTATTACATTTTTTTCATTGTTTGTTCCACAGTCTTTTTTCATACTGTTTCTCATTTTATGAACTAAATTATCGGTAGGAGCATTGGGTTCTTTTCTTTTGAATTCTTCTAAAACTTTTTCTTCTACCTGTGAAAATTGAGACGGATCTTTTATATCCTTCTTAAATTTTTTATAAATATTAGTAAATTCAACATCAGAAGATTCTGTTTTATTTTTTGAAATTATGCCTTTTTCTAATAATCTTTCTAGATAATATGCTCCATTAGTTTTACATATCTGAGAAAAAATAGTTTTTTCTCTTGATTCGTAGGGATTTTTGCCACATGCCGCGCCAATCGCAGATATATCGAGAGTGAACATTTATCTTTTAATAAAAAATATTTTTAAGTAATTATTTTTTTTGCAAATATTACATAAAAAATAATTATTTAGTTATAATAAATAAATAATGGCATCAGAAATGCAAGCTATATTAGACGCTAATCAAATATTAATAAGAGGAGACGTTGGTGATATAATACTTCTCAAGAAAAAATTATCAAATAGTATAAATGATATAAATACATTTCATTCTATATTAAATACTTTTTATAATAATAATATTTATTCTATAACTCCTCAGTTTGCAAGTTTAGTAATAAAATTTAATAGAGAATATAATACAATGATGGAAAGTATCAGATTTGCTCAAGAATTACGAACAGCTGAAATAGAAAAAGAGTTAGATTCTTTAGATATCACTCCATCTTTACGTGGTTTAACAAGAGCACTTGAAAGGACAAACATAGTTCAGACTATACGTAAACGACCTTCAAGCAAAAAACCTCGTTTAAAATAACATATCAGGACTTTCTGTAGTTCCAAACCCAGGAAATAAGTCAACTTCGTGTTGACTATTTTCCGCTTTGGATCTTACATATCTTACATTCTTGACTCCAAGAGCATTTGTATATATTTCTGGTTTATAATTTTTTGCATATTCCTTTCCAAATTTTCGTGTCATTCTATCCAAAAGCTCTTCTTCGGACATTTCTGATGCTTTTTTTGATGGTTTTTCCTCTACTTGTTTAGAGACACTATCAAAATCGATTAATTCTGCAGTATCGGCCTCTTCTTCCGAAGACTCATCGTAAACATTACCAAAAAACGAATAATTTTCTATTAATTCAGAATTATATACAGCCTTAATTTTGTTTCTTATTCGAGGATCTACCATTTTAATAGCTTCATTAATTTCTTCAACCATATTATCGGTTGGATTATAAGATCCTGATTCAATACTACCATTTAATTCCTTGGTTATTTTATTGAAAACTGTATTTAAAAGTCTTGCATCTGCACTTGAATTTTGCAATATTAATGTACCTTCTACTATTTTAGCGGCCAAATAATTAACCTGATTGCCTTCAGAACCATGTACAAATACAGGGTATATAGTTATGCCTCTATCGTATAACATTGGGTAAGTATCTCTTAGATAGTCTCTTTTATTAGTTTGAACTGCAATAGCTTTAACCATCTCTGGAGTTATTTCAATCTGCTCTGTAATTTCTTCCTCTGGCATGGCTTTTTCTACGGTATTTACTAAAGGTTTAAGTAATACTGGTATGTTGATACCCTTTGACTCGTAGTCTCTTAGTATATCTAACACGGTCGGCGGAGCATTTCTAAAAGCATCCTCGTTTTCTTCTATAAAAAGTTCAAACATTTCTTTATCTTCGTCTTTAAGATCATCACATAATTTTACAAATTCTCTTGCAGCTTTTTCATCTCTGTACCACTGCGGTTCTCCATCTTTTTCTGCAAATTCATAGTACACATAAATAAATTTTCCATCGGGGTCTTTGGTGAGAGTTTCAATTACCATGGGAAATTTACCACACTTCTTTCTTTCTTTTTCAATAAATCGGTCTATGGCGCTAATCTTTTTAATATCTCGTGTTTCTGGAACTTCTGGAACTACCGGAACTACCGGAACTTCTGGAGCTGGCTGTGTTTCTTCTGTTATTTTTTCTGGAAGTTCGGATATATCAGAATCGGTAAGACACATTCTTATTTGATCTTCTGATAAATTATTTATCATCCAATTTATTATTTCTTCTGTTGATTTATCATCAAAAAATTTTAAATTTTCAGCACTCATTTATATAAGTGTTATATATTTTTTTAAATAATTTATTTTTTAGAAACCGTTTTTAAAATATCATTTATAGCTTGTTCATCTGTCAAAGCTATGTCTATTAGATCATCCAGTGCTGATTCTGGGTATAATTTATATTTATATATGATATCTAGAACTTTTTGATTAATTTTGCTTTTAACAGATAATTTCTTAAATTTTTCTGATAGTTTTTTTCTAGTTTCGGGATCTACATTAGAATCTTTAATCATTTTATTTACACATGCTGTTAATATTGCTAAACTAGCTTTATCATTTCTGTTTTCAAAATAAACTTTTCTTAAAACTGGTAATAACCTATATTTATTATAAAGGTTAACAAATATATTTTTGACGTTTTTATCTATTTCAAGACTTTCGAAAGTTTTATCGGAGTTCCAAGGAATTATCTCCTCTTTAAAGTTTAGATCTTTATTAACATTTTCTTCTGTTAATATTTCGGGATCTTCATAAGCTACAAACTTACCTTCATCGTTTACATTGGCTTCTGTGAACTTAATAGGTAAATCTTCCTTGGGATAAGAATAAGATCTATTGTATATATCTTCAAAAGATATGTCATCTGGAATTCCATCTCGAATATACATTCTACCATTAGACGGATTCTTATAATATATTTGATAATATCCATTTTGCGAAGGTATTACATATTCTTCGAGTCTCATTATATTTCCATTTTTGTTTATATTTACATCAACTGAACACTGCTTTAATACATTGTTTATTTCTGTATTTATATAATACTTTTTAATAGACGATGATAACATTATTTGATCTATCCCCAATCTTTCGTAATTTTTCCAGCCTTTTGGTTTCCCTATTTCTTTCATCATTTGTAATGCATCAGCATCATCGTTAGAACCCGGATAAACAGAATAATGTCTATAAATATCCACAAATTGGTCTTCATAAGAAAGAGCAGAATGACTACAATATCGCGAAGCTCTTGCTAATATTTGTTCAATTCTAGATTCATTCCACCAAGGTTCTGTTATATGAACTTGTTTTACATTTTTAAAAGAAACTCCTTCCATAACAGATCTTGTACCCAATATTATCTTAAGTAAACTTCCATCTTTATTTTCTAAAGAGTTAAATGTATTTCTTGCTTTTTTAATAAGCGTTCCATCGCGATCTTTAATTTTTGTCTCGGAACTCCATATAAAATATTTTCCAAAACCTTTATCTTGTTTTTCAAAACTTACAAGTCCACATGCTTCTAGTATTATAGCTAAAGGTTCTACTCCGTAAATTAACCAATTAGAAAATATGAAAACTGGTCCGTTACTGTTTAAGCTTAAATCTATTATAGAAGCAAACTTTGTAGAATATCTCTTAACATATTCTATTATCTGATTATTATCAGAAAATTTATTACTCATAAGACTATTTTTAAATACAGATAAAGCGTTCTTTTTCTCAGATACAGTCTTATTTATAGAACCTGCTATTTCGGGTAAAAATATATTAGAATATTGCTGTGTAGTGACATATATACCGGATATCTGATCTTCATTATCATTTTCGTAATTTCCAAGTAATAAATTTTCATAAAATCCAACATCTCTCGTTTCATCCTTTTTAAAATTTGGATCTCTGGACATATCTGATTTTAAAGCTGAAATATACTTAGTTTTATGTTCTTCTGAAAAAACATGTTCAAGAGATATAACTCTTTTATATGGATAAGCATTTGGGTTACCACCCTTAAAGTATGATACATATCCTGAACAAAGATAAGACATTAAATCTTTATTTATCACACAAGAATTTTCGTTTATCCATGTTTTATTATCTTCTTTTGGAACACACTTTCCGTCTTCATTTATTTCTCCTATAAATATCTTATAAAATTCTGATTTATCTAATGGAAAGGGTACTCTTGGTCTCAATAAATTTATTGTCAAGGCTAATTCATAAGGATTATCATAAACTGGTGTAGCAGATAAAAGCGCTATCTTTAATTTTGGATGAAAGTAGTATTTAATACTATTATATAATTTTTTATAAAACATACCAGATTCACTGACTAATCTTTGTATCTCGTCTATTATTAGAAGACCATTTTCTTGAAATAATGCGGAATCTTGCATTAGTCTCGTATTTTTAATTGGATTTCCACTCTTAGAAGTTTTATAAAGAGATTCTATGAAAGTTTGGTGGCTTACTATTTCAAAGGTTCTGATTATTTCTCCTCTAATTTTCCTTTGGTAATTAAGTAAATCTCTTTTAAGAGTATTAACTTCATTTTCTTGGTTTTTAAACTCTTTGACCAAAATTTGATTATTGGGTTCCAAATCTATTTGTGTTTGAATATCTAATAGTTTATTAGATTTCGCGTCTAATTTTTTAAGCTTTGATTTTAATAATGTATTGTTATTTTGCGATACATAAAAATCTCTTTCATAATTACCTTCTTTTTTAATCAAACAGAAAGATGGACATGAGAAAAATTTTCCATTTCTTATTTCACCGGCGATTTCTTCATAGTACTGATCTACAAGCGGCGCCGGAACTGCATAAATCATTCTTTGATTTGTTTCATTTTTAAGAGCTTCTCCTATAACTATACTCGTACATGATTTACCAGAACCTAAACCATGATATATAAGCATATTATTGAAATTTGAAGATGGTCCCATTAAATATCCCATGAATTTTTGCTGTGGAGCTAATGACATTTCAGTTGAATTGCAAATTTCTGAATTAGTCAACTTTATATAATCTTCTTGAAATTCAAATGGAGAATCCTCTGGAAATGCATCAGATGAATACTCCTCATTTATAAATTGTAAGAGTTCTTTATTTTTAAAATCTTGAATAGAATTTAAATTAGTATATTCTCTATTTTTACAATTTATTCTGTATTTTTCTGCGTCTTCTTCTTTTTCATAATAATATTGTAAGCAATTTGACATTATTATTATGAAGTTAATATTTTATTTTACCAAAGATTTTTATGCATATCCCAGGTCACAACTCGATGTAAACTGATAGTAAACACCGATAACAGTAACTACAGCGGTTGCAACCATGAGACCATTAGATATCATGTCTTTTATTTCAACCGAAATCATATCTCCTAGGAGATATAAGATGAGATGCGCTATTGCCTGAGAGAATACTATAATGAAACCGTAAAGTAGCGAAATCTTAAAACATCTACTGTACCATGTAGCTAGAGCAGAAGGAACTGCGATTAAAGCAGCGAGGAGTGCTATTATAATAGTTATCATGTAAATGGGAGACGCGTCTTCTGATATTAAATTATACATTTATTATTTAAAAAATATTATTTTTTCTCAAAAAATAAACAAAATTTAGCTTATCTTCATCATATAAAATAATAATAGAAAAGAGTTTATTGTTTTTTCTTCATGCCTCAGCCGAAACTGTTTTTATCATGATGTCAGCCGAAACTGTTTTTATCATGATGTCAGCCGAAACTGTTTTTATTGATACTACTTAAAAGTTTTTTAATTTGAATATCTGATGCATTAGAAGCGTCTATACCACAAGACTTTAATAGTCTAATAGCTTCTGATTTTTTCATTTATTAATTACCATTTATTTTTTTTTTAATTATAATACCATTCATAATAATACCTTAACTGTTCTGCTCTATTTAGTTCTCTAAAATTTAAAAAAACCATTGCATCTCTCGTTAAATCTAATAAACAATTTCTAAATACTACAAGATCTGATGGATCTTCTATGTAATGAGGATTCTCAATGATTAGTTTTGTATTCATTGTGCATTCTTTGTATTGAAGTTCAAATAATCCTATATATCTAGGTCCATTATTATTTATCTTTTTATCTGGAAAAAATCCTAGGTAAAAATATTTTTTATCGTCATATATATTTGCCATGGACAACATGTTAAAATAGTCTGAATAATAATGATAATCGTACTCCGGAGTGTTCTCGGATGATATGGATATTATCCAATCATTAGCCCAATTTGAAGCACTCAGAGAAGTTAAAAGTTTTAATTGTCCACCCGAGGGTGGAATTATTTCATATTTTAAATTATTATATATAGTTCTATTTTTAATTTCCGGTCTTTTATAACATAAAAAGGGTGAGCATATAAAATTAATTATGAATAATCCTAACATCTTTTTTTTGAAATATAACTTGTTTTTATATTTAATTATTTTTTAATATATTTACAACTTTATTTATGGTTGGAATACACACATTAACTACACCTGCGATTTTGTTTTTAGATGGTTTTTTAAGATTTAATTTATCTAATACAACATAACAAATTATTCCGGCCGTCGCAGACTTCGGAGTCACAGAATCCAACTTACACTTAGTACTTGTATAAATTTCGTTGCATAAAAGCCCTGTTTTAAAAGGTAGTTCAAGTAAATTGCAAAAGTAGACAAATGAATCATTTTCTTTAATATCTAAAATTTCCTTTCCGAGAGATTTATATTTTTTACATTTATCCATTATTTCCATGAATACTCTTTCTCCTTTTAAAAAACCTTTATTATCACAATCTACTGCATCTATAATTTTATCTCGGTTCATTGGAATGTTATTATATAAACAAGAGTAGTATAAACATGAAGCTATTAACCCGGCTCTCACAGAAGCTCTAGTTAATTTTCCAGATTCCATGCAAAAATGCCACATACTTTTAGATTCCGATAAAACATTTTCGCACAATCCAAGAGTACTACAATAATCTGCTAATTTTTCAGAGATTCTCCAATAAGTTTTTTGTTTATGTGTAAAAGTTTGTTGATAATGTAATTTCATAATAAATGAATTTTTATTAAAACCGGGTATACTTCCCCCTTTAACATATGGATTGTCAGATATAAATAAATCACCTCTTTGACCACTGTTTTGATAAGTTCCATCATCTCCGTTTTTATAGTTATTCCATTCACAAGTTTCAAAAAGTTTCGATATTATCAAACCACAATCTAAACATAATTGACATCCGTTATCTTGAATTTTATTTTTATGTTGACAGGATTCACACTGATCCTCTTTTTGTATGTCTTTAAGACATTCATCGAAGTCGTCCCAGATAGAATCCATGTTTATAGTTTATTAATTCATAATTTAATATATCTAATAAAACGTAATATTTCGTTATTTAAAATATTTTTAAGTAAATTATAAATGATCAGAAATCTATACGATAAAAAATGCGTAGATATTAAAATAAATGAACAGACAGAAACATTTGAAGTTAATATAAATACAGATGAAAAATATAATGAACCCGGATTCGACGAGTTTTTACAATATTTTAAGTCTGCGTGGATGTATGTTAATGAAACTACCAATATATATTATCTTTTTGTAAATATCAAAATAACAAGCGAAGAAAATGATTTACCTCTTTCTGCTTTTATTAAACTATTTCAAGTTGTATCAGAACTAGAACCTATTTTTACAAATCATGTCCACGCATGTTGCATACTTTCTAAAGGTTCTAAAAAATACCAAGACGCTTATAATCTATTAAATATTTTTTGTGTAGATAAAAAGAGAAGACCTGTTAAATTTACAGAAAGTTTAGATGAAATGAATAGGTTTTTTAAAAGCAATAGATTATTACTATAAATTATACATAAAAGGAAAATAGAGTATACTTTTAAAAAATGAAGATCATTACTTGGAACGTAAACGGAATAAGATCAAGAATTTTTAATGATAAAACTTCTACTCAAATAGGAAAAGTAAAAGATGTACCGCTTTTACAAAATTCACCGATGAATAAAATTTTAAACTTAGATCCAGATGTGATTTGTTTACAAGAAACTAGATGCGATAAAATTCAGGGTGCAAGATTTAAGATTCCAGGATATGTTTCTTATTTTAATGAATCCAATGGTGAGGGAGCCAGAGGTCCCAATAGATATTCTGGTACATGTATTTTTATAAAAGAAAACATAGCTATTTCAAAAATAGAGTATAATATTCCAGATTACGAAGATACTGAGGGTAGAATTATAATACTAAACTTAACGAATACTATTATAGTTTCAGTTTATGCACCAAACTCGGGAACTAATTATGAAAATAAAATAACTTTTATGGAAGCTATGTTAGAATACCTAAATTCATTATCTAAAAATGTAATACTCTGTGGAGATTTAAATATAGCAAAAGATACTCACTTTGATAAAAGTAAAGTAGAACCCTCTCCCGGTTTTTACCCTCACGAACTAGATTTTTACACGGATTTGCATACTATTGGTTTCGTCGATGCTACAAAAGATTACAATTATACATGGTGGGATCCTAGAACAAAAAAGATAGATGGAATACCTTCTGCTAGATATAATAATAAAGGTTGGAGACTTGATTATTTTCTTGTAAAAGGAATTAATGAAGTATCATGTAAAGTTTTTAAAAGTATAGGAGAAACCAATCCTTTATCAAGTGACCATGCCCCGGTTTTATTAGAATATTAGATTCTAAATGGAATGTATTTTTCTGCTGGAGTCATGTATAAAATCTGAAGAGTTACATATAACGTAAGTAAAATACTTACAATTAGAGTTATATTCCAAATCCAACGATCCCACATTGATTTGCCACATGAATTATCTTTACAACATCCTTTATTTGCATTAAATAGTTCATTTAACTGAGAGAAAAGTATCCAAAATAAAGATAAATATAAAACTAATAGAAACATATTAATAATACAAAACATTTTTTAATTTAAATCTTTTTTCCAAAAATCTTCTAGGGTATAATTTTTAATAACTTGTAATTTATCATTAAGTTCGTTTTGTTTTTTTGAAAGCTTATTAATAGTTTCCTCTGTGAAACTATCAATTTGCATTTCAGTTAAATAATTATAACTATCTTTTATTTTAATATATTTTTTAGCTTCTAATTGATTAATTATATAATCTTTTTTCTTACGAAAAACTTCGATGTTATTTTCAATTATGTCATTTATAAATCTAATCTTAGAGTTCAATACATTAAGTTCACTTTGAAGATTTTTAACTATATTTACTTTGCGTTTTCCATAATAATCATTTCTTATTCTCCAGTATTGATAAATTATCTCTTCTGCAGATTCCATTTTAACAATTTGGTTTTTCTCGTCGAATACGTACATGTTATTTGCAGATAAATGCGAGGTTAATTTTAGATTTTTACATATACTTTTATCATTATTCCATTCATTAAGAGTTTCTATTGAAACTTTAATTGTAAATGATACATCTGTTTCACTTGAAGCATTTATATATGATAAAATAACATTATTCGTTTCTAATTTATCCAGAAAATTTTTATAATCATCCGTCCACGTACCTATTGGTAGTTCCGTTACCAAAATCTTATTATTGGTTACTGTGTATACACCACGTGTAATCCATTTATTTGTTTCTTGCTTTTCGATCGTACCTTTAAAATTTCTATACCAAGGAGTTAGCTCGGGAATATCTGCATCTTCGTCTTCCACGAGAGCTATAAGTCTTTGTTTAATGTCATCTGGATTAAAACATGGAATGTCAGTTGAGAAACCAGTTCCTATTCCACAAGCACCGTTTATCAAAATCAAAGGTAGAGTTGGTACATAAAACTTGGGTTCAATGGAATAACCATCATCATCTAAATATTCTAATAGTTCATTATCTTCTGGGTTAAATATCTTGGTAAATGTTTCGGCAAGATGTGTAAAGATATACCTAGGACTTGAAGCATCTTTGCCTCCTTGTAAACGAGTTCCAAATTGTCCTATAGGTTTTAATAGATTTATATTATTAGAGCCAACATGTGTTTGTGCTAAATTTATTATGGTGTCTTGTAGACTCGCTTCTCCATGATGATAACTAGATACTTCCGATACATAACCAGACAATTGAGAAACTTTTATTTCTTCGTATAGTTTTCTTTTGATACATGCATAAATAATCTTTCTCTGTGATGGTTTTAGACCATCAACCAGACTCGGTATTGATCTAACGTTATCTGCTATAGAAAATAAAACTAATTCTTTATTTATAAGGTCTTTAATATTAATATCTGATTTATTATAGTCTAATGTTGAAGGATTTTTAATACTTTCTAATATCCATTTTTTTCTTGCATCAGCTTCTTTTTTAGTAAAAGCTAACTCTAGATATTTTGTATCATCTTTAACAGTTTTATAATTAAGAGTTTTCATGTCTTTGAAATACTCTTTAGCTTCACTTGAGGTGCTTGTACCAAGCCCTTTATAATATTTTACTTTCCAACCATTAATATTATTTGTACTTTTCCAATTATTATAATCGGTTACATTATAAAAAGGAATTATTTCATTTCTCTTCGATAGTTTAATAACGGGTGTTACGAGAGATGATATAAAACTATTTTTAAGTAAATCAGGCCAATCATTTCCTATAAAATTTATTATTAAACTTTTGATATGAAAACCATCCGTGTCTGCGTCTGTCATAATTAAAATTTTTCCATATCTTAACTCAGAAACATCATTATATTTTTTACCATTTTTAAGCCCTAGAATTTGTTTTATATTATTTATTTCCTCATTTTTAGAAAGTTGAGAATAAGTTGCTGTTCTTGTATTTAGTAATTTTCCTCGCAGAGGAAATACCCCATAAGTGTCTCTTCCAACAACAGAAAGTCCTGAAATAGCAGTGGCTTTTGCAGAATCTCCTTCTGTCAATATTATTGTACACTTATGAGAATCTTTGGTTCCAGCTTTATTTGCGTCATCGAGTTTTGGTATTATAACTCTATTAGTTTTTTTTCCATCTGTTTTCTGTAATGATTTTTTTTCCTTGGCATTTGCAATAGCAACAATATTATCAATAATTCCCATTTTAGAAACGGCTGTTATAAAATCATCAGATGCAGAAAATTTACTTCCAAATTCTGAAATTTTTGTTATATTTTTCTCTTTAGTCTGTGATGAATAATCAGCATTTTCTATGAAACAATTGATAAACAAAAACAGATTGTCTTTTACATACTGTGGTTTAATTGTTAAAGTCTTATGTTTTTCTTGGAATATGTCTGTTACCTTTTTAACTATTGGATTAATCACGTGTTCTACATGCGTTCCGCCGTCAGAAGTACAAATTCCATTTACAAATGACACGCATTGAAAACCAGAATCCGAAGGAGCGATTCCTACTTGCCAACGACCAGTTTCTTGAATAACTCTTGGACAAGTTTTTTTAGGTCCTATGTACATAGAAATATAATCAGAAAAATCTTTTATTGACAGTTTTTTATCATTGAGGAAAACCTGTACATTTTTTGCTGTTATAGCACACATGTCATAGACTCGTTTAATAAGAACGTTTTTAGTTTCATCGGTTAATGTTTTTTCTCCAAACTTTTCAAAATCCGGAATGAACGTAATTTTTGTAAATTCTTTTTTAGAATTTGTTATTATTGGCTTATTTATCACAGATAAATTATTTTCAAAGGTCTGTGTATATTTTTTACCATCTTTAGCTGTTTCTACAGTAAAAGACTTAGAAAAAATAGCGGTAAGTTTTGCACCAAGACCATTAAGACCACCCGTTGTTCTTTTCTCGGAATCATCGTAATTACTCGATGTTAATAAATTCGCAAATATCAACTCTGGTATATATACTTTGTATTCTGGGTGAATTTCTATAGGTATACCAGAATCGTTATAAATACTTAATGCGTCGTTTATTTCTATCTTGATAGATTTTACATTTTTATTTCTCTGAACTTCGTCTGCCGCATTTACTAAAATTTCATCAAAAATTTTATAAATGCCAGGATTCCATTTTAGAGTCTTAAGAGTTGTTTTAGTATTTTCTTCTTCTATGACCCAACAGTCACTTACGGTTGTTTTAATATTACCCACATACATTCCAGGTCTCGCAAGAACATGCTCTTTTTGTGTATATTTTTTATATTTATCAGTCATGATTATACTCTAAAATATATCATTTTTTTAAACCATTTATTTTTTTGCAAAATTAGGATGTTGCAACGGTTTTTAGTGACTTTATTATATACTTGAGATCTTCTTCTGTAATTTCGCCTTTGAAGTCTGTATTTCTGTTTTTATAGCGCAAAAAACAATGAGGAATTTTGTATATATTATTTTCCATGAGATACGATTCGAATTCTGGATTATCAACTGATATGTTATATAATACACAATCCTTGTTATTTTTTATAATTTCTTCAACTTTTTTACATGGTGCGCACCAATCTCCTCCAAATTTAAAAACTACTATTTTTTCTCCAAAATCTATCTTTGTTATATTATTAAAATTTGATAAAGTTTTAACTTCCATTTTAATATATTTAAGTCATTTTATTTTTAAATGTGTTAAAATAAGAAATATAAAATATCTCTGCAATTATAAATGCTTGATTACTCGAATGATGTAAATTTTTATCTTATTCTTTTTGTGTTAATTTGTATTATGATATTCCTTATAATAAATAAATACGACACTGATAATAACGTAGATAAGTTTTCAAAAATTATAATTTCTACAGTCTCATCTGGTATAATTTCTTATGCGTTTTATAATGTTTTATACGATCCCGATATTATTTTAACTTCGAATTATTGGGATAATTCACTTAATTAAAAAATAATTGTATGAATATAACATGTCT
>Ga0181399_1000357_pt1 | contig 16850 bp, 19 predicted proteins | sample 22SPOviralmetaG_FD_130128 | JGI IMG/M metagenome (GOLD analysis project Ga0181399, IMG submission 130128) | Marine viral communities from the oligotrophic San Pedro Time Series (SPOT) site, San Pedro Channel, CA, USA - 22 SPOT_SRF_2011-05-21 | ecosystem: Environmental > Aquatic > Marine > Strait...
CCCAAGAAGTAGACCCTATAGTAACTAACCCTCTACGTTGGGCTGAACTAACAGACGCTAAACAAGCAGAGTGGACACAATACCGAACTGACTTACTTAACCTACCAGACCAAGCTGGGTTTCCGAACACAATAACATGGCCTACCAAGCCAACATAAAGGTATATTGTTAATAACCATAAAAATATGTTATAGTCACAGTAACTTAGACCAATGAGGTAAACATGCCACTAATACCATTAGACATCCCTGCTGGCATTTACCGAAATGGTACTGAATTACAAGCATCTGGGCGCTGGCGTGACGCCAATTTAATTCGTTGGGTTGATGGTACAATGCGTCCAATGGGTGGCTGGCGTACCCGATCAGATACGGCGGCTAATGCTAAAATTCGTGGCATGATTACTTGGATTGCGAATGACCAAGATCGATACATTGTTGGTGGAACATATAATAAACTTTACAGTTGGACATCCCAAGGCGTGCGGCACGACATAACTCCAGTTGGATTAGCTAATGGTCGTGAAGACGCCGAGGCATTTACAGGATATGGTGGCAGTTATTTTGGTCAATATGCTTACGGCGTAGCTCGCCCAGATACAGCAAGAATACAGCCTGCAACAACTTGGTCACTAGATACATGGGGTGAATACCTTGTTGCGTGTAATGAAGATGATGGTAAGATTTATGAGTGGCAAATAAATAATTCTACACCAGCCGCAGTGTTAGCGAATGCGCCAACAAACAATGAAAGCATCGTTGTAACTGAAGAGCGATTTTTATTTGCATTAGGCGCAGGCGGAAATCAACGCAAGGTGCAGTGGTGTGATAGGGAAGATAGCTCCACATGGACGCCAGCCGCAACAAATGAAGCTGGTGACTTAGAGCTTAACACAAGTGGTAGAATTATGGCTGGCATACGTGTTCAAGGCCAAACACTAATATTAACAAGTATGGACGCGCACGTAGCAAATTATATTGGCGCACCATATGTCTACGGCATTGAGCGAGTTGGGGCTAGTTGTGGCTTAATTGCAAACAAAGCCATAGCATCAGTTGATAAGGGCGCTTTTTGGATGGGTAATCACTCATTCTATGCCTACGCAGGCGGCGCAGTGCAACAAATCGAAAGCGAAATATCAGACTATGTATTCTCCGATATAAACCGCGCACAAATATCAAAAACTTTTGCAGTGACAAACAGCACATACGGCGAGATATTCTGGTTCTACCCATCTGGATCAAGCACAGAAAATGACAGATATTGCGTTTATAATTATGTCGAGAATACTTGGTATATTGGTGAGCTAGGCAGAACTGCTGGTTATGATATAGGTACATACAGACAGCCTATTTGGGCAAGCGCAGAAAACAACAAGTTATACGAGCATGAAATCGGATTTGATTATGGCTCACTTACACCATTTGCCGAAAGCGGATCAATTGCGCTAGGCACTGGTGAAAGCGTAATGTCAGTTACAGAAATGATCCCAGATGAAAAGACGCAGGGCGACGTGACAGTCACATTTAAAACAAGGTTCTATCCAAATGGAACTGAACGATCCTATGGCGCATTTTCAATGTCTAACCCAACATCTCTGCGATTTACAGGCAGGCAAGTTAAATTAAGAATAGACGCAAATTCATTAGGTGATTGGCGTGTCGGTATAAATAGACTTAATGTTACGGCTGGTGGGGCGAGATGAGTGAACAACAGCAAAAAGCCCCAGACGTTATCGGCAACGATTGGCGGACGTGGGGTCGAAGGCTTGTTCAGCATTTATCACAAACTCGATCTGCATTGGTTCAGCAGAACGGCGAAGAAAACGCATCTGATGACGCAACTCTTATGTGGGACAGGGTAAACCTATACCCAATTATAAGTAGATCGGGTGCTTTTCGTGAAATTATATTAAAGAATGCAATCCCTGCATCTAGTGTGGGTGTAGCAGGCGATAAGGCTGGATTAATATCTTGGGATGCATCATATATTTATGTATGCACTGCGGCTCACGATGGGTCAGCTCACATTTGGAAGCGCGTAACATTGACAGGTGGTTCATGGTAATTGATGAATTAATCGAAAATTGCAGGGAATGGATCGAGGCCGCATTAGAGTATTCTGGCGGCACTCACGATTTTATTCATGTAGTTGAAGGCATTAAGTCTGGCACAATGCAACTTTGGCCTACACCAAGGGGGTGCATAGTGTCTGAAATTGTGGTATATCCTAAATTGAAGCAATTAAATATTTTTCTTGGCGGCGGCGAGTTGGATCAAATAATGGATATGCACACTGACGTAATTAATTGGGCAAAAGCTCAAGGGTGTTCAGCCTTGACGATGACGGGTCGAGCTGGATGGAAAAAACCACTATCGGATCATGGCTGGGATCAGCTTCATTCGTCGTATATTAAGGAGCTAACATAATGTCAGGCGGCAAAGGTGGTTCAACCACATCAGAAATAACAGTACCAGCATACATAGAAAATGCGGCAAAAGCTAATTTAGCAAAGGCAGACGCAATATCTCAAGTTGGATACACACCATATTACGGCGCAGACGTTGCGGCTTTTAACCCAATGCAACAGGCGGCATTCCAAAATACGGCTGATACTGCAAATGCATTTGGCATGGCTACACCGACAAGCCCAACAGACATTATGGGAAACATGGGAGCGCCTACAGTTTATGCAAATGGTGTTACAGGTTATTCTTCAGCCCCAATGTTTCAAGATAGCGTTGATACATTAAATTATTTAAGGCCAGCTCAGGCTAATTTAATTGATAGCTTTTTTGTAAACCCTAGCGCTGGATTTGATCCATATTCAGAATTTCAAGGACGTGCTGGTGGTTCTGTAATGCCACTTAATATGAATGCACAACCAGCAGTTAATACTACAGATTACGGCGCTAACAGCTCATATTACATTCAGCCAGAAGTATCAAACACAGCAATGAACACATCTGGAATGCCCAGCGCTGGTGATTATGGAATAAACTCTGGATATGTAGATCCAATATTCCGTATACCTTCAAACCCTACGCCTGTTACTGGAGATTTAGCTGGAATGGGTAAAAATGATAATGAAGATGGTATGGGGGGGCAAGGTTTTGTAGCACCTACTGCGGCTGAATATGAGGATAAGGCACTTTCCTATGGCAGAAGGTTGCCGTCATTTGTGCCATTTAGCGGATTTGTTAATTCTATGGTTGCTGGGAGTGCTAAAACACCCGAAGAGATTGCTTACATACAGAAAAATCCCGGACAAGACGACAGTTTTATTAGCAAAGTATTTGGCACTGGTAAGTATGAGCCGTATGATACTCAGGACGTTATAAGTGATCAAGTTTTTGCATCTGGAGTTTCGGGTGGACGCAAGTTGGGAGAGGGATATGGCGACTTTAACGAGGGTGGCTTAGGTCGCAATATGAACTACGATAGATTTGGCAATGAAAGAACAGCAATTCCACAATCAGTCAAAGATGGGGCTGGAGATCAATACTGGAATAGCACGACAGGAAATTGGACTTCCAAAAGTACTGGTTTACCCACATTAAGCGCTAACGCTCCTGCTGACATGAGAATACAAAACGAAAGCGCAAAATCACAAAACGACAAATCAAGCGATCCAGATCGTGGGTCATGCGTAATTGCAACTCACGCTGTAAATTCTGGCGGCTTTTCTACCAAAGATAAGCGCGAAGCAATTGTTTGGTGTGTAAATGTACTGCATGGCAAGTGGTGGGGTGAAGCTATCAGACGTGGCTACAGATATTTAGGTCAGAAGAAAATTGAGCAAGGCAAGGCTCGTGAGCATTATGGCGAGTTTAAAGATTACATTGCATTTGCTAATGGCAAGAAACGCACAGTAAAAGGCGCAATACATTTTGCGGCTAGGACGGCGCAATTCTTTGTAATTGGCTTAGTAAAGAAGGATATATAATATGGCTGGTGGTGGACAAGTAAGGCCGCGATTTACAGCAGGCGATGGCCTAGCTGGAGCGCGTGTGCCAATGGGTTTTGGTAATTTAGGAGAAACAAAAATAAAAGGTAGCCCCCCAATGTCTTCTGGTGGCGTTGCTGGGGTTGATTTTCCTAGACGTGGTGAGGAAGGAAGTTTTTATGGACAACAAGCTGGCGCACGCATACCCCAAGATATGGGTGGCACTGGGCAAATGTATTCTGACCCAAGAGGCAGGCCGCAAGCCCAACCATTTAGACCATCAATAGCTCCACAAGGTAACTTTAATGTTAACCAAGCGGCGGCTGGTGGATTACAACAGGCTATGCAAGGCACGCAGGCGGCGATGAATTATGCTCCAATGGCTGTAAGGCCAACTGCATATAATGCGGCAAACGCATCAGCTACAGGATACAATCCAAGCGCAATGACCAGCGCAAATTACGGGGCGTCCACTATCGGACAGTCTCCGACAGTCACAGCTCAAAACGTGCAAGCTGGTCAATTGGCAAATACTGATCTAGGCGCATACACAAACCCATACGAGAGCCAAGTTGTAGATCAGGCATTAGGTGACATTGAGCGATCAAGACTAATGGCTCAAAACCAATTGGGGGCGCAGGCAACATCTGCGAATGCATTTGGCGGATCTCGTCAGGGCATTGCTGAAGCTGAAACAAATCGTGCATTCGCTGATCAGGCGGCAAGAACTGCATCTGGCCTCAGACAAGCTGGATACACGCAAGCACAGCAGATGGCTATGCAAGATATAGGAACAGCCCAGCAAGCGGCATTGGCTAACCAGAATGCAAATCTAGCGGCTGGCACAACTACTGCTGGATTTGGTCAACAGTCAAACTTAGCAAACCAAGCGGCATTAAATCAGGCTGGTCAATTTGGAGCAACAGCCGCAAATCAAGCGGCGGCGGCAAATATGGCGGCTCTAAATCAAGCGGCACAATTTGGCTCAGGTGCGTCTAACCAGATGGCTCTATCAAATATGGCGGCTCTAAATCAAGCAAATCAGTATGGCGCAACTAATGCGATGTCTGCTCAAATAGCTAATCAGAATGCATTGGCTAATGCAAATCAGGCTAATCTACAGGCGGCAAATCAAATGGGTGCATTGGGTCAGCAGGCATTTGGCACTGGTCAGGCAATACAAAATCAGCAAGCGCAACAGGGTATTTTACAGCAGGGAATGCAACAAGCACTTATTGATGCGGCAATGGCTCAATATGCAGGATACACTGGTTCACCAATGCAAGCGCTATCTGCGCCACTGGCGGCATTGGGCGCAACACCCAACCAATCAACAACTACAAACAGCATGAAACCTGGCCTTTTCAACTACTTACAGCTCGGAGCTAATGTAATGGGAGCAAGAAGCTAATGATAGGATTTCCAAGTAGAAACCCACTAGAAGAAATAAATATGCGAAGAAACTACCCGTTGCAACAGCAACAGGTAGTTCAAAAGCAAGTTAATCCTTTGGTAATTGGTGGTGGCCAAACCCAGACGCAGGGTCAGCCACAGACACAGCCAAGAACTGGCATGGCTGGATTATTTGATAAACTTACCGCAAGATCTGGCACAACAGGATTATCTGGGCTAGAGAATTTTGCACAAGCATTAGATGCAGTAATTTTACCAGAGCTAAGAGCTGGTGAGGCTATTAGAGAACGTGGCGCTCAAAGAGTAAAAGCTGGTGATGTTAACAAGACAATTGAATACTTAGAAGCTAACGGCATGGCTGATATGGCGGCGATAATTAAGGCTAACCCAAGCGCGGCTGGCAACGTATTATCTGCAATAGCGGCAAACAGATTAAAAGCGCCAAAAGACAACAGCACAAACTTAATGAAAAATTATAAGTTTATGAGAGAAAGAGGAATGAGCCATGAAGAGGCGTTGGCTCAGATTAAGTCTGGTACTACGATAAACACTGGTAACATGGAAAGCACTTTAGGTAAAAAACTTAAAGAAAAAATGGGTACTACTTTGGCGGATCAATACGCGGCTGGTGGGTCATCTTCACAGCAGTTGATTGATTTAAATATATTACAAGAACTTGCACCAATGCAAACAAGCGGTGCTATTAAAGGTAGGATTGCAGAAATGTTCCCTGAGCTATCTGATGTAGCATCTGTCAGGGACGCTATAATTAAACGATTAGCTCCCAGCTTGCGTGTTGAGGGATCAGGCTCTACATCAGATATAGAATTTGCCGCTATGTTAAACTCATTGGGTAGCTTGAGACAAACGCCAGAAGCAAATATGGCAATTGTTGCTGTCATGCAGTCAAAAGCTCAGTTTAATATTGATAGAGCCAGAATAATTGGTGAATTTGCATTGGGTGATATGACTTCCGAAAACATGCAGGAAATTAATCGCAGGATTGCAGAGTTAGAAGATAACATGCAAATTCCAGCTCAAGTGCAAGCTATATTAAGCACATATAAAAATCAAGAGGATAGAAAACCAATAACTGTATGGAATCCAGAAACAGGTAAGTTTGAAAAGCAATGATAGAGATACAAATAAAAGGCCGCGACGAGCCAGTTTATTTTCCAGATGGCACTTCCGAGGCAGATATTATAACGGCGTTAAAAACACTAGAGCCACCAAAAGGAATGGTCGAAAAGACTGTTGATTGGTTCAAGGGCGGACAGCGTGAAGACTTTATTCCGACAGCGTTTAACGCAAACTTGGGATTGCCTGCTGATAAGAGCGCCAAGTTAGTTACTTTGCTTTCTACTACTGCAAGCGATGATCGACTAGAAATGGGCATAAAGAACATATTGCCAAAGGCTACGTTTGATAAGGATCAATACGGCAATCTAGTTGTCACAGCGCCCGTCTATCGTGATGGTAAGGAAACTGGTCAATTCAATAGGTTCTATCCAAATCCTGCTGGCCTAGATACTACTGATGTTATGATTGGATCTGGCGCGGCGGCGTTAGCCAACCCTGTTGCCAAGGGATTACAATTCTTAGGCGCTCCGATTAAAAGAGCTTTAGGTGGCGCGGCTATTGGAGCAACTGAGGCTGGTTTAGTCGAGGGTGTAAGCTCATACCTAACTGGTGACGATTACCAGTTTAGCGACTTGGTATATGGTGCTGGCGGCGGTGCGGCTGGTGCAAAAATTGGTGAGTTATTACAGTTTGTATCAAAGTCATTTAAGCAAAACCCAAAGTCAGTTATTGGCGAAGATGGCTTAATGAAACCACGCATTAAGGCAATGCTAACTAGAGCTGGACTAGATCCAGACCAAGTTACGAAAGAGCTGGCACAAGATTTTCAAGCTAGAGTTAATGCTGGCGTTGACCCAGCACAAGCTGGGCGCTTATCTGAGGCGTCATCCTTACCAGCTCCAATACCATTGACAGCAGGACAAGTTACAGCCTCAAAAGGCACTCAGTTATTTGAAGATATGGCAGAAAAAGGTGCATACGGCGCTGACGCTGAGAAAGTTATGTCTGGTCAAAGAGAAGCCGCTAAGGAAGCAATACTAGAAAACGTGCCGCTAATTCAAGAAAGATTAGCTGGTGGAGTAAGCCCGATTGCTGAAAAGGGGCTTGGTGGCGTTCAAGTGCAAAACACTTTGGTAAAATCATTAGATCAAGCCAAAAAGGAAGCTGACCAATTATATACAGCCGCTAGGGAAACTGGCAATGCTAGTTTGGGACTTGTAAGGGGCGACTTTGCCGACACGCTAAGAGGCGGCGTAAGGCAAGATTTTAACTTAGCAACAACGCCTATGACAAACTCAATATTGGATAGTATTGATGATGTTTTAGGTCAGGGTGGCGATATTAAACAATTGTTTGCAATTCGGCCACAGTTTAATAATATTAGTGATCGTGTTGACAAAAAAGCTGGTCAAAAAGCTAGAGATTTATTTGATCAAAAACTAAAAGAATACGCCGATGAGGCATTAATCGCAGGAGATCAAGACGCGGTTGCGGCTTGGAGTAAAGCTATCTCAAACTATAGTGAATTTAAAAGTTTGTGGGATACTAAAGGTGGCATATTAAAAACACTCACTTCAAGACAAGGTAGAGATGGCGAAGGATTAGCCCTAGTTGTACCTCCAGAGGGCGCGGCTAAGTATATACTTGGCGCATCAAACAATAAATTAATGTCGGCAGGAAATATTACTAGAGATTTAGTTACACTTAAAAAGCAATTACCGCCATCAGATTTTGCCGCAATAAAACAAGAGGCTTTCTTAAATTTAGTTGATGATGTAAGCAGTGAAGGTGTCGATGGGGTCACATTTTCTGGAACAAAGTTTTTGACAAAATGGTCTAAAATGAAGAAAAACCAAACAGCGTTAAAGGCTTTGTTTTCGCCAGAAGATATTAAGCTCATTAACCAGTTTGCAGTTGTGTCAGCTAAGGCTACAGGTGGAGCTAAGAACAGCTCAAATTCTACACCAGCATTTTCTGGACTAATACAAACACTATTTTCAGCATTAGGCAGAACAAACACAGCTAGGACACTTATGAATGCACCAGTTATACAAGGTGGTGCAAATGTAATATCAGGCGGAAGAGCCAGATCTAGCATAGACCCAACTGGTCAAATTCCACCTAACGCCATATCTGCTGGCACTGCTGGAGTTGCGGCTTCCACCGACGAGGGTAGAAATCTAATAGAAGAAAAACGCAGACAAGCTCTAGGCTTCTTTGGTCGCTGATTATTAATTAAGGAAAAAACATGGAACTAAAACCAAAATCTATAATTGAAATCGAGGGTATAGTTTCGGATGCCATTGAGGATGCTGTTTCTTTTGTCGAAGGCGAGATTGCTGAAGATAGAATTAAGGCACAAGAATACTACGACGGCGAGGTTCACTTAGGTCACGAGGATGGGCGCAGTAGCGTTGTGGCAACTAAAGTGCGTGACACAGTACGCGCTGTTAAGCCAAGTTTAATGCGTATTTTCCTAAGCACTGCAAAGCCAGTGGAATATATACCACGAGGCGCAGAAGATGTGGCTATGGCAGATCAAGCTACAGAATTTATGCACCACGAATTTACCAGATTAAATGGTTATCGCGTAATTAATGATGCGTTCCAAGATGCACTTGTAAAGAAACAAGGCATCGTAAAAGCGTATTGGATGACATACCCAGAAGTTGATATATTCACATATACAGATTTATCTGATGATGAATACACCTACCTGATCGAAGACGATAGCGTGACAGTGCTAGAGCATAGCGTGGAAATGACTATTGAGATGGACGCGATGGGCGTGGAAATGGAAATGCCTATTCACAGCGCAAAAATTAGCAGGCGAAAAGAAGCTGGAGAATTGTGCATTGAAAGTGTGCCACCAGAAGAATTTTTTATTAGCCGTGACGCACGTACATTAAAAGATGCATATGTGGTGGCTCATAGAACGGAAATGAGAGCTGGCGACGCAATAGCGATGGGTTTTGATCCAGACGAAATTTTAGGTTTAGATAGCTTCGAGGGTGGCGGCGATACATCATCAAGTGAAGAATTTGCTCGACGCGGATACGACACTGATTTTAGTGATGAAGATCCAGCAGATCCAGCAATGAAAAGCGTGACAATTACCCAAGCATATATGAGAATTGACGCGGACGGGACGGGAATACCAATCCTACACAAATTAACTTGTGGCGGCACAAAGTACAAATTACTTGATTTAGAGCCATGCGATGAAGTGCCATTTGCTAAATTTGAAATTGATCCAGAGCCACATACTTTTTATGGCAGATCTCTAGCTGAGATAGTGATGGATGATCAGGACGCGGCAACATCAGTTTTACGAGGCATATTGGATAACGTCGCAATGACAAACAATCCGCGTATGGCAGTGACATCTGGCGTTAATATCGATGATTTACTGAATAACGAAATTGGCTCAATCGTGCGTATGCAACAAATGGGTCAGGTTCAAGATTTATCAGTGCCATTCCACGCTGGGCAGACATTAAGTGCATTAACTTACTTAGATGGGCTTGTAGAAAGTAAAACAGGCGTATCCAGAGCCTCTATGGGGTTAGACCCAGATGCAATGCAGTCTACAACTAAAGCGGCTGTGCAGGCCACAATACAGGCTGGAGCTGGTCAAACCGAAGTAATGGTGAGAAACCTTGCGGATGGCATGAAAGACCTATTTGGCCTTATGTTGCGCCTAACCCACAAGAATATTGATGAAGAGCAAATGATGCGAATGAACGGCTCGTTTGTGCCTGTAGATCCGCGCATCTGGGATGGCTCAATGGACGTGATGATAAACGTCGGATTAGGAACTGGCAGGGAAGAGGAAAAAGCAATTGCCCTTAACCAAGCCCTACAAATGCAACAATTTGTATATCAGACGTATGGCAGTCAAAATGGTCTAGTGTCGATGACCAATATTCGCAATACATTAGCTGACCAATTGGCAGTTGCAGGAATACGAAATGCTGACAGATATTTTGCACCGATAACTGAAGAAATCGAGATGCAAATGCTACAACAACAGCAGGCGGCACAAGAGGCTCAGGGACAACCACAAGATCCAAACGCCGCATTCTTGCAGGCAGAGCAAATGAAAGTGCAGGCCAAGATGCAAGCTGACGCCGCCAAGTTACAAATGGACATGGCGAAGAATGCTCAGGCAGATGATTTGAAACGCGATCAAATGGCGCAAGATTTACTTGTAGACGCCGCCAAGATTTATGGTGAATATGGCACTAAAGTTGACGTTGCCAGAGTAAAATCAGAGCAGGATAAAAACCGCATGATTGGTGGCATTGCACAAGGAAATATGTCATAATGGCGCAAGTTATAAGATTGGAAGCTGAAGAGGCCAGACGTTTAAAAAACGATACTGCTTTTCAGAAATTTGTAGAGAATGTTCGTGAAGATCAAATGAAGATCTTTGCAGAAAGTAGTGCATCAGACGTTGATGCGCGTGAGGAAGCTCATTCAATAGTGAGGGCTTTAAACCAGATCGAAGTAATTCTCGACGCAAAAGTAAATGCAGAGACTATTTTAGATCACAAACAAAGGAAGTAGCACCGATGGCATCGACTACCCTAGAAGAAGCTGTAGACAGCATGATCGTATCACCTGACGCGGAAAATGATCAGGAACAAAATTTGGACGAAGCTCCAGAACAAGTGGAAGCAGTTAGCGACGGCGAAGCTGAAGAAATGGAAGCTGAAGACGAAGGTTCAGATGACGCTGAAGAGCTATCCAGCGATGATGATAGCGAAATCGACTACGAAGACCCAGAGGCAGATGACACTGAGCCAAACCAAGAAAGAATGATCGAAGTCACAGTAGACGGAGAGAAGCAGTATTGGACAGAGGCTGAGTTACAACGTGACGCCGCAGGACAGAAGGCGATTAACAAAAGGTTTCAAGAAATAGCCCAAGTGCGAAAGCAGTTTGAGCAGAAGGAAGCCGAAATAGCGAGGCGAGAAGCGCAAGCTCTTGGTTTAGCAAATCAGATACAAAATGGATCGTTGGTAGCACCTACGCCCCCTAATACTGAACTCTTTGAAAAAGACCCCATTGGTTATATGGAAATGAAGATGCAGTACGATACGGCGAAGACTGAATATGATCAATCAATGTATCAGGTTCAAACTTTACAACACCAACAACAGCAAGCTCAGGCGCAGGCGCATCAGACGTATCTGCAAGAGCAGGCCGAGGTGCTTAGAAAGCGTATTCCAGAAATTGCAGATCCTGTTAAGGGTGAAGCATTAAAACAATCGCTGGTTCAAACTGGTGTGGCTTACGGATTTACTGAAGACGAAATGTCTATGGTAACTGACGCGAGATACATCGAGGCATTGAATGATGCGAGGAAATATCGGGAATTGAAATCTAAGCGTAAGGCTACGCAGACAAAAGGCGAGAAAGCTCGTCCTGTCGTTAAGGCTGGCGTAAAGAAGCGAAAATCAACTGGCGTTCAAGCGGAGCAACAAAAGGCGCAACAGCGCTTAATGAAAACAGGTTCAATCGATGATGCATTGAGCCTGATGTTAAACAATGATTAACATTAAGTTAGTCTTCTAAGTCTCTGAAAGGACACAATAATATGTCGCAACCTAGTAATACATACGATTCGTATGACAACGCAAATAGTATCAAGGAAGACATCCAAGATATTATTTATAATATTTCACCAGACGAAACTCCATTTTTATCTGCGTGTAGAAAAACAACTGCAAAATCAACTTTGCATGAATGGTCAACAGACACGCTAAGAGCGTCTGCGGCTAATGCTCATATCGAGGGCGACGACACAACTGCAACTGCGGTTTCTGGAGTTACTCGTTTGAACAATAGAACTCAAATTTTCAAAGACGCCATAATTATCAGTGATACTGATGAAGGCTTATCAAAAATAGCCAAGGCAAAGGAGATGAGCTATCAAATCCTTAAGGCTGGTAAAACCATGAAACTTGATATAGAAAAGGCTCTTTTCGATAACAATGCTAAAGTAACTGGTTCTGCAACTGCGGCTCGTGAGCTTGCTGGTGCGCCAACATGGTTAACATCAAACACTGTCAAAGGTTCTGGCGGCGCTGATGCTAATGGTACAGGTTCAAATGCTCGTACTGATGGTACACAAACAGTATTCACTCAAGCTAAGTTTGATACAGTGATGCAGAGCGTTTGGGAAAATGGCGGAACAGGTACAAAGACTGCATATTTGTCAGCATTTAATATGACAAAATGTCTTGGATTTGCTGGTAACAACAACCAAAGAGCGAATGTGGTGGGATCTGATGAGAGAGTTATCAATTCAATTTCCATATATTTAACTCCTTGGGGCGAAATATCGCTAAGGCCAACGAGAGAGAACAGATCTCGAGATGTGTTCTTAATGCAGAACGACACATGGCAAGTAGCTACTCTACGTCCAATGAAAAATGTTGAACTAAGTAAGACAGGGGATAATTCAAAAAGACAATTAACCACTGAACTCACATTGGTATGTACTTCAGAAGCGGCAAACGGCATGGTTGCAGATTGCACAACTTCATAAACTAACTATAGTAAGGGGGGGAAACCCCCCTTATTTACTATCAGGAGTGATTTATGGCAAAACCAAGAGCTGGCAAAGCAAAAGTAAAAGTAGTTAAGGGAAGAAAAATTAGCTACGGACAAGCTGGCCTAGCAAGCGATGGTAAGCCCAGAGTAAGAGCTGGCACAAAAAAAGGTGACGCATATTGCGCCCGATCTGCTGGTCAAAAGAAGAGATCTCCGAAAGCGGCTAAAAATCCCAATAGCCCATTGAATTTATCACGCAAACGCTGGAAATGTTCTGGCACTAAATCTAAGAGAACGTAATATGGCAAGCTCGAAAATAGGCGAAAAAATTGAAATATCTGACAATGGCGAAATTAACATAAAACGCACGTTTGATGGTAGCCAGATGTTGAAAGATGCTGAGTATGCTCGACAGTATGCCGATAATAGCTTCGGCTCAGAAAATAAATTAATTGCACAAGTTGATCCAGCTTTCATTGGTATTTGGCTTAAAGAAGCTGGCGTGAGCTGGAGCGATACAGAAGCGGCAAATGAAGTAATTAAAAAGAAAATATTGTCAGGCGAATTTGATAACTTGCGAGTATGGCAGGGGAACTACTAATGGAAATGGCAGACCTATGGAGTGGCACGCTCACATTCGCATTGGCGTTTGTGGGTTTTGTTTTACGCGGATATGTTTTAGAGTTGAATAGATTACAAATTCTGTTGAACAGAACGCGAGAGGAATATGTGACAAAAGTTGATAGCAGTGCGTCAATGAATAGATTGTTCAGCAGGCTCGACGCAATAGACGCTAAGATGGATCGCATATTAGAACGGAAGTAAAATGCTACGTTTACTAATAATTGGATTTTTCATTGTTTTTGGCAGTTTTGCTTATGCTGAAGATGACATAATAAAGACAGATACAAGCATCAATTCTAGTGGGTCTATGGATACCACGATTAACAGCCCACCACCATCAGCTATATCGCCACAAGTTAGCACAAGCGGATCTGACTTATGTGTCGTGGGGATCTCAGGCGCAGTACAAACGCAGATATTAGGCATCTCTGGCGGCAAGACTGTAAAAGATCTGAACTGTGAGCGCCTAAGAGCATCGAAGCTATTGTATGATTTAGGCATGAAGGTAGCTTCTGTGTCACTTCTCTGCCAAGACGAAAGGGTCAGAATTGCGATGGCAAATTCTGGCAGTTTTTGCCCAATCAATGGGAAAATAGGAGATGAGGCCAGACTTGAATGGGAGATGAAAGCTGTGGAAGCGCGTATTAGCGAAGACCAGAAAAATCTAGTAGAAAGGCTTTTTGATGAACAAGCTGAAACTAAAATTGGGCTTGGTGTCATTATCGGCACTTTGTTTATGTTGCTCTTACTCTAGCGCAGATCCATTTAAGTATGGTGCAAGTGCTAACGCCGCCAGAAATGGTCTAAACTGGGCTATGTCATCTGTCTTTCCGCCTATTGGTGGCATTGATATAAATGGCCTGATTTACAGGTATAGAACAGAAAAAGAAACTGACGCAGACATGAAAGTCACTGTCGGCAATCTTAATTTTGATGGCGATGGGTATGCGTTTAGCGAGACTGACGATTGGTCTGGCGTCCCATCCAATACGATCACAAAATCATTTCCACTATCAAACATACCATTAGAGAGTTGGGGCGATGGGTCTATCACAGTTGAAGGTGAAGGTGTCGTCAAGGATGCCACAGTAATTTACACATTTAGAGTTGATGAGTGCTATGACCCACAGCTAAACCCAAGTTGCGCTGGTTATGTGAAGCCAGTGCCAGAAGTGCCTATAGTTGAAGTTTATAATGCATTAGAAGATGACGCTGTTGTGGATACTATTGAAGAGGAAGAATACGAATATCCAGACGAGGCTGAAATACCAGAAGATGATGAAGATAATGACAAGCCAACTAAAATAGAGCTGGGTCTGATGTCTGCTGAAAATGCTTTGACTATGTTTCAAGAATATAAGCAAGACGAGCTTATCAATATAATCAACATGCAAACCAATATGCAAACGTACTATGATCTTGCAATAAATGGTGGTATATACAAAGACAAGTATCAGTTAAGCCAAAACCAGATGCCAGAAAACAAGAGGGCGTTGCGTAATAACTTAGCACAACAACTAAAGCATGAAGAAATGGTAAACATGCAATATAAGTGAGTTTAATATGAAATATTTAGCAATTCCACTGTTAGCACTAGCCACACCAGCTTTTGCAAATAGTGTAGATATAGTCGGCAATGTGGCGGCTAAGTGTATAATCCAAACAACTAAAACTGGCGCATACGGAAATCCGACGCCCAGCAAATTATCAACATCGGCGTCTGATGGTGGAATATTACCAGAGATCCGCATCGATGTTGCCATAGCAAACAGTTACACAGCCAACATCACATACCCAACAAGTTTTACATCATCACCATCTCTAAATGACGTTGTAACGTGGACGGGATCTGTTGCAGTGAGCAATACGAGCGACGCTGGTATGTCAGGTTATGACAGCGCTAAAACTGTTTCTGGGTCTACTACATCGTACTCATTAACAACTGCTGGTTCTACATGGTTTGCTGTATCAAGTGTGGCTGAGTACGGCGGCGGAAGTAACAAGCCGTTTACGGGAGGCACTTATATTGCCCAAAGTACCGCATCATGTATACCAAACTGAAGGCACTTGTAATCATTACGTTATTGGGGTCTGGCGTATCTGCTCACGAACAGACCCCAGCCTACCCAAAAATGAAGTATTCCACAGTTAAAGATGTGGTAAAATTTGAGCTGTCTATATTTAACCAGAGAGAGCGCGTTAAATATTACAGAATAGCACTATTTGATAAAAATTTTGTGGGGCTTCCATTCTCCACAAGGCATAGAATAATAAAAGTTGATTACCAAACTAGAAAAAACTTTGATGTATATGTTAAAAAGAGCGATATGGACGAGGCGCAATATATATGCACAATATCAAAGACCATGAAAGAGCGAGGTTCTAAGCCATTTGTAAGATCTATGGTATGCTCAAAGATTACAGGGGGAACTAAATGAAATATGCAATCATTCTATCCTTAATTGCTGGCAGTGCGTTTGCCGATAGCTCGTCACTGTCTCTGGCGTTACCGACGCCAAATCTGAATACACAATCCGACAGAATAAGATCTGGCAGTATTGAATGCTCAAATTCTATCTCAGGCTCGACACTTCTGGAATACGGCTTAACTGGCCTACTGTCTGGCCTTAACACTGACGCGAGAGGCAAAGATATTGGCGTTTATGCTCGCATTGTTATTCCACTGAATGCACCAAAGCGGCGCATTGAATGTGCTAAATTATTTGAAGTGGAGCTGTTACAGCGCAAAATGGAAATTCGCATGTTGCAGGAAGAGCTGGACGCCATGAAAAACTTGCAATCTTCAGAAATGGAATTTGAAAACTAATGGTCGATACAACAAAAATTGCAGATGGTATTGATGGGCTGGCAGACCGCCAACTACAAGCTGGGGGCATGAAACTGACGGCTGGATCTATAATAGCAATATTTGCATTCCTGTCTACAGTTGGCTCTGGCTTATATGGTGGCCTGCTGATGTGGCAAAAGATCGAAGAGGTTGCTGGCCTTGATTTGCAGGAATACCAAACTCAAATGGAATTGATGGACGCTAACATTCAACAAACTATGGATTACACACGCGAGATCAAAACTGGGTTGCTAAATGATATTTTGGGCATTGAGAGGCAGGCGGATCGAACTGAGGATATGGTGCGTGAAATTGAAGATAAAGTTAGGGAAATGATAGATAAGGCGGAGCTAAGATTTGAAACGCAAAGAAATAGTC
>Ga0181399_1000360_pt1 | contig 16785 bp, 17 predicted proteins | sample 22SPOviralmetaG_FD_130128 | JGI IMG/M metagenome (GOLD analysis project Ga0181399, IMG submission 130128) | Marine viral communities from the oligotrophic San Pedro Time Series (SPOT) site, San Pedro Channel, CA, USA - 22 SPOT_SRF_2011-05-21 | ecosystem: Environmental > Aquatic > Marine > Strait...
AGTTTTTGGTAGCAAGGCCAAGGTGTTCAAGCATCTTGAGGGTATGAAGGACGCCTGTGACTATCTTCAACAGAAGAAGATGAAGGAGTTCTCCGACAAGTGGTGGGCATCTGAACAGCATGTACCTGATGGCATCATTGTGGGCAGTAGTCTGTATGACGATGTGATGAAACCTCTTGCACCTGCTGACTGCGAGTATCCTTTTGTAGGTGTAAATGATCTGACCTACGGCATACGCAAGGGTGAGCTAGTGACGATCACTGCAGGCTCTGGTCTAGGTAAGTCTCAGTTTGTACGTGAGATTGTGTGGCATGTACTCAACAAGACAGAGGACAACCTAGGTCTGATGTTCTTGGAGGAGTCAGTACGTAAGACAGGTCTATCCCTCATGTCTCTTGCGGCTAACCAACCACTGCATCTACCAGACTCAGATGCAACAGCAGAGGACAAGAAGGATGCATTCCAGAGAACGCTTGGTACTGATCGTATATATCTGTTCGATCATTTTGGTAGCACCAGTGTTGATAACATCATTCATCGAGTGCGGTATCTTGCCAAGGGATTGGGGTGTAGTTACATATTCCTTGATCATATTAGTATCGTGGTCTCTGCTCAAGCCAGTGGTGATGAACGAAAAGCCATAGACGAGATCATGACCAAGCTACGTATGCTTGTGCAAGAGACAGGCGTAGCCTTGATTGTAGTGTCACACCTCAAGCGTCCTGACTCTAAGGGGCATGAAGAGGGTGCGGCTACGTCACTGGCCCAACTACGTGGGTCTGGTTCTATCGCTCAGTTATCTGACATGGTGATTGGACTGGAGCGCAACGGTCAAGCAGATGATGAGACAGAACGTAACACCACCCGTGTGCGTGTACTGAAGAACAGATTCAGCGGCACGACTGGTCCTGCGTCTGCGTTGCTTTACTCTCGACATACTGGCAGAATGACTGAGGTAAATGAAGAGGAGTTATAATGAATGTATTGGTACTCGACATTGAAACCAACCTCGCGCATGACACCATCTGGTGTTGTGTAACCAAGGGTAATTGGTTTCCTGCGAGAGACGGTAATGTATTTACTCATGGACAAGGCGGACTACAAGATCTAATCAAAGAAGCCGACATCATTGTTGGTCACAACATCATCGGCTTTGATGGACCACTGTTGTCCAAGCTATGGGGCATCAAGATCCCTGTACGTAAAGTGCGTGATACATTGGTCATGTCAAGGTTATGGAATCCACAGTTGGAGGGTGGCCATAGTCTACGCATGTGGGGTCAAAGGCTTGGTGATTTCAAGGATGAGTTCACTGACTTTGATGGTGGTCTAACACAAGAGATGGTCACTTATTGTCGTCAGGATGTTCATGTGACAACGCTGTTGTACGAGAAGCTAGACAAAGAGTTGAAGGATTATGGATACTCAGTCGGACTAGAACATCGTATTGCATGGATCATGAAGAGGCAGGAAGACAATGGATTTAAACTCAACGAGAAAGATGCTATCTCTTTATTGGCTCAACTTAAGGATCGAATGTCTGATATTACTGATCACTTGCAAAATATATTTCCTCCGATTGTGGAAGAGCGTTGGTCAGAGAAGACAGGCAAGCAACTCAAGGACAGGGTTACCGTATTCAATGTGGGGTCACGCAAGCAAATCGCAGAGCGTCTGCAGGAACGTGGTGTTAAGTTTACTAAGACGACTGAGAAAGGCACTATCATAGTTGATGAAGGTACGCTCAAGGCTATTCATTTACCTGAAGCACAATTGATCGCTGAGTACCTGATGATACAGAAGCGCGTTGGCTTACTTGAGTCATGGATTGATAACGTCAAGGATGACGGTAGGGTACACGGTAGGGTGATCACTAACGGTGCTGTGACTGGCCGCATGACACATCAGAAACCTAACATGGGTCAAATCCCTAGTGTCAGTAGTGAGTATGGGGCTGAATGTAGGGCGTTATGGAGGGTAACTGACGGTAATGTTTTAGTTGGGACAGACCTTAGTGGTATTGAGCTACGATGTCTCGCTCATTATATGCAAGATCCAGACTGGACAGAGGAATTATTGAATGGGGACATCCATCAAAAGAACGCTGATGCCGCAGGCATTACGAGACCGCAGGCTAAGACTCTTATATACGCGACATTGTATGGTGCAGGACCGGCCAAGATTGGCAGTATTGTCGGCGGCGGTGCGCGTGAAGGGAGTGAAGTACTCCAGAATTTTTATCGCAACACCCCTGCGCTATCAAGACTTATGGAGAAAGTTAAGAAGGTGGCGGTCAAAGGGTACGTACCCGGCTTGGATAGCAGAAGAATACTGGTGCGTAGCGAACACGCCGCGCTTAACTCATTACTGCAAGGATGTGGTGCTATCATCGCGAAGCAGTGGTGTATCGAAGCGCACAAAGAGTTCAAGAGACAAAGACTTTCTGTACAACAAGTTGCATTCGTGCATGATGAGATCCAGATTGAAGCACAGAGACCACATGCGGAAACTGTTGCGTCAATCATGGTAGCCTCTGCTCGCAAGGCGGGTGAGGTGTTGGGGGTTCGGTGTCCCGTAGATGCTGAATCAAAAATAGGTAACAATTGGTTTGACACACACTAGCATTGTGTGATATAATATATGTTCTTTCTTACTTCCATAGGAGAAAAGTATGAGTGAAGTATTTAAACTTGAAGATATAGAGTTGATGTGGCCCTTCTTGTATGAGCGCAACAAGCTCAGTGGTAAGTATCAAGTAGATATTGTCAACCTCGATGCGGATCAAGTTGATGCTATTGAGAAGACTGGTGTGACTGTACGTCAGGATGCGAACAAGCCAGAGAAAGGTTTCTTCATTACCTGCAAGTCTAAGAACTACGAGATCACACCTTATGACAAGAATGGTGATGTGATTCCATCAAGCATCAAAGTAGGTAATGGCTCTAAAGCTAGCCTCATGGTCAAGCCTTATGCGTGGAAATCACCGACTGGTCAGTCAGGTATGTCGTTGAGTATTGCCAAGTTAGTTGTCACTGACTTGAATAAGTATGAGGCACCTGAAGTCAATGAGATTGCTGAGGATGAAGAGACTCTGTGATCGCACTGATTGATGGCGACATCCTCTGTTACCGCATAGGATTTGCAACGCAAGAGGAATCGGAGGGCGTAGCTATCAGGACGATGGCTAAGTTCTTGGAAGACATGCTGATGTTTGATATCGACTGTTCAACATGGAGGACATACTTAACTGGCAGTTCAAACTATCGACATGACTACGCCATCACTGCACCTTACAAGGGCAACCGCAAGGGAGAGAAACCAGTACATCATGGTCTCTTGCGGGAGTACCTTCAATACTCATGGAACGGTGACGTGTACGAAGGGATCGAAGCTGACGATGCAATTGCAATTGAGGCAACCAAGTTCGGTGACGATTCCACCATCGTCTCCTTGGATAAAGACTTTGATCAAGTGCAAGGATGGCACTACAACTTTGTCAAGAGGGAAAAGTACTACATCACCGCAGAGCAGGGATTGCTCAACTTTTATATGCAGTTCCTAATAGGTGACCGCATCGATAACATCATTGGTGTCAAAGGTATTGGCCCTAAGAAGGCGTACAAATTACTCAGTGGACTGAGTGAACGAGAGATGTTTGATGTTTGTGTTGAGGAGTTAGGGAGCTACGACAGGGCTGTAGAAAACGGAGTGTTGTTATACTTACAACGCAAGGAGAATGAGATATGGAGTCCGCCAAGTGAAAACGCAGTCAGCGAAAGCGAAGGGGCGTAAACTACAACAGTGGACTCGTGATCAAGTTCTCGATGTGTATCCCCATCTGGAGGAGGATGATGTCAGAAGTACAAGTATGGGTGTTAGTGGCAGTGATCTTCAACTCAGCCCTTTGGCTCGCAAGTCTTTCCCGTTCGATGTCGAATGCAAGTCGCTTGCGAGAGTTGGAGTATATCGTTTCATTGACCAATGCAACAATCGAGGCGATGCACAGCCACTTGTCATCGTCAAAGAAAACAGAAGAAATCCTTTAGCTGTTGTTGATGCAGAGTATTTCTTTGAACTACTGAAGAAGGTTAAGCATGCTTAAACATATGGTCATACCTGATACGCAAGTAAAACCTGATCATCCAATTGATCACTTGCGTTGGGCAGGAGAATATGCCGTAGACAAGAAACCTGATGTTATCATACACATCGGCGATCACTTTGATCTACCTAGTTTATCAACGTATGATGTCGGTAAGAAATCGTTTGAGGGCAGACGCTACGTCAACGATATCAATGCAGGCATCGAGGCTATGCAAGAGTTCCTTGATCCTATTCGTAAGGAACAGGAAAGACTCAAGCGTAACAAGGACAAGCAGTGGAACCCTCGCATGGTATTCACACTTGGTAACCACGAGTATCGTATTGCTCGCGCTATCAACGCTGACCCTAAGTTAGAAGGGCTAATGTCCTTTGATGATTTATATTTAACAGAGATGGGATGGGAGGTCTATGATTTCTTACAGCCTGTGGTCATTGATGGCGTGTGTTATAGCCATTACTTTGTTAGTGGTGTTATGGGAAGACCAGTAAGTTCTTCTAATGCACTGCTGAATAAACAGCACATGAGTTGTGTCATGGGTCACGTACAGGATCGTAGTATCTCATATGCCAAGCGTGCTGATGGTAAGCGCATCACTGGATTGTTTGCAGGTATTTATTATCAACATGATGAGGACTACTTGAACCCGCAGACTAACGGATCATGGTCTGGTATCTGGATGTTGCATGAAGTAGCTGAAGGTACATTCGATGAGATGCCAGTGTCAATCAACTACTTGAGGGAGAGGTATGCCTGATCTAAGTTCTATGGCCCGTGAGTATCAGCTTGGCGGTAACCATTACACATCCAAAGACATACAACCTTGGGATGCAATGCAGTCATGGATGACTGAAGACCAGTACCGTGGCTATCTCATGGGTAATGTAATCAAATACATTGCTCGCTTTCAAGACAAAGGCGGGGTACTTGATTTGCAAAAGTGCAAACATTATCTTGACAAACTAATAGAAGTATGGTAAAATAGATGTTTACGCTTGAAGATATGAAGGATAAGCTCAAGCAGTTGGATGAGGTAACTTTGATGGAGACGTTAGAGATTACCTCAGAAGACTTAGTTGAACGGTTCGTAGATCGGATCGAACAAAAACAAGATACACTGGAGAATGATTTCGATGAGTCAACACCTTGGGATAACGATTGATTATGAAAGAGACAGTCGCCTCAGTGAACAAGCTATTACGCTTATGCGTGACTACTATATGCTTGATCATGAAACAAGTCCTCAACAGGCTTTCGCTCGTGCGGCAGTGGCTTACTGCGCTGACGATTTTGATTTGGCACAACGTATTTATGACTATGCCTCGAAAGGTTGGTTCATGTTTGCGTCTCCTGTCCTCTCTAATGCCCCAGAACCGGACGGAAAAATACGTGGCTTACCTATTAGTTGCTTCCTTACTTACGTGGGGGACAATCTTGATTCTCTTATTGAACATAATGGTGAAGTAGCATGGCTTTCCGTAAAGGGCGGAGGTGTGGGTGGGCACTGGTCAGACGTGAGAGGGATCAGCGACAAAGCCCCCGGACCGATACCGTTCATGAAAGTAGTAGACGCTCAGATGACAGCGTACAAACAAGGAAAGACAAGAAAGGGTAGCTATGCCGCATACATGGATGTATCGCACCCTGACATCGAGGAGTTTGTGTCTTTCAAAGTAGCCACGGGTGGTGATATAAACCGCAAGTGTTTTAATTTATTTAATGCTGTGAATATCACAGATGAATTTATGGAGAGTGTAATTAATGATACAGAATGGACCCTTACAGACCCAAGTACAGGAATTGTTAGAGAGACAGTCCAAGCTCGTAGACTGTGGCAACGAATCCTTGAAGCTCGCTTCAGAACTGGCAGTCCTTATCTTAACTTTATCGACACAGCCAGAAGAGGCTTGCCAGAAGCTCAAAGAAAACTTGGATTGTCAATTAATGGCAGTAACCTCTGCAATGAAATCCATCTCGCAACAAGTGAAGAACGCACAGCCGTCTGCTGTCTCTCCTCAGTCAACCTTGAAAAGTATGACGAATGGAAAACAAGTGGAATGGTTGGAGACCTTATCCGATTCTTGGACAACGTCCTTCAATTCTTTATTGACAACGCACCAGAAGAGTTGGGAAAAGCTGTATTCTCAGCATACAGAGAACGTAGCATCGGTCTTGGAGCAATGGGATTCCACGGCTACCTCCAGTCCAAAGGTATAGCGTGGGAGTCATGGCAGGCCGCAAGTGAAAACTATAAACTCTTTGGGGATATTAAACAACAGGCACAGCACTCAACCTACCAACTGGCTGTTGAGCGTGACGAATGTCCTGACGGGCGTGGTACTGGTATTAGGAACATGCATTTACTTGCTATCGCTCCTAACGCTAATAGTTCTATTCTCTGTGGTTGTTCTGCCAGTATCGAGCCTCGTATTAGCAATTGTTATGTACACAGGACTCGTGCGGGGGCTCACACAGTACGCAATTCGTATTTGGAAACGTTACTTGAAGAGAAAGGACAGAACACTAAGAAGGTTTGGAAGTCTATTACGGAGGCTGAAGGATCAGTACAGCATCTGGAGTTTTTATCGGAGGTTGAAAAAGATACTTTTAAAACAGCCTTTGAGCTAGATCAGAACTGGGTTGTTGAGCACTCTGCCAAACGTCAGGAGTTTATTTGTCAAGGTCAGAGCGTTAACGTTTTCTTCCCTTCCGGGACAGACAAGGCTATTGTTAATCAGGTACATCTCAAGGCTTGGAAGGAAGGTCTTAAAGGTCTATACTATCTACGCACTACGGCAGGTGTCTCAGCGGAAAAGGTTGGGACTAAAGTAGACCGTAATGCACTGAAGGACTTTGAAGATGAGGAGGTATGCGTATCATGCCAAGGGTAGATAATCTCTTGCTACGGCTAGAGCTACTAAAGGATATAGATCCTTTCAACAAACAACTATTAAATGATTGCTATGATACAGTGACTGAACTGTCACAAAAACTAAACACACTGGAGAAACAATTATATGAGCTTGCAGGAACAGAGCAAAAGTTATAAACCATTCGCATACCCGTGGGCAGTAACATATGCAACAGAACATGAGCGTATCCACTGGATCGAGGATGAACTGGAGTTACAGACCGATGTCAATCATTGGAAGTCAGGGTCATTATCGCAGGAGGAGAAAAACCACATCACTCAAATCCTGCGGTTATTTACACAAACAGACGTGGCGGTTGGAACAAACTATCTTGAGTATTATATACCCAAGTTCAAGAACAATGAAATCAGAGCCATGCTCACAGCCTTTGCTTCTCGTGAGTTCATCCACCAACGAGCATACGCCTTACTCAATGACACTCTCGGACTTCCGGAAGAGGAGTTCACAGCGTTCTTAGAGTACACTGAGATGGCTGAAAAACTAGAGTTCATGGCTGATATTGATATGCATAGCGTTCAAGGTACAGCACTGTCTATTGCACGGTCAGTATTGAATGAAGGTATGAGCCTGTTCTCAGCATTTGCGATGCTCTTAAACTACCAACGATTCGGTAAGATGCCGGGTATGTGTACGGTTGTTGAGTGGTCAGTACGTGATGAGTCACAACACGCAGAGGGAATGGCTAAGTTATTCAGAGACTATTGTAACGAACATCCACGAATTGTTAATGATGATTTCAAGAAAGAAATCTATGAGATGTTTCGTACTGCTGTTAAACTTGAAGACAAGGTTATTGATCTTGCGTATGAGATGGGTGACTTGGAAGGGTTATCAGCAACAGATGTAAAGCAATACATTCGATACCTTGCAGACCGTAGATTACTGCAATTAGGTCTCAAGACAAACTGGAAGGTCAAAGACAATCCCTTGCCGTGGATGGAGGAGATACTAAGCGGTAGCTCAATGAGTAATTTCTTTGAGAAACGAGTGACTGATTATAATGCACATGGGCTGAAAGGAGATGATTGGGGATGGTAGTACAGTTTAGTTTTTGGCACGTCTTCGGATTGTCTGTTGAGTCTGTGGAAGCACAGCCCGTGTATGGCTGTCAGCGTGGACAATCAGAAGAAGACGCTACGATTTATTTCTTTGATGGTTATATATTTAACGTACCATTTGTAAAGGTTATGGTTGGCACCGTCTACGGACTTGCTGACGACTGAACCACCCTCCAGTGGATTGCCCCCGTAAGGGGGCTTTTTTATTGCTTGAGTTCTACCTGTTCTTCAAGACCCTTGGAAAGAATAATCTTATTATAAAATCTTTTTGCAAACGCTGGGTCATCTCGATACAACTCGCCAAACATTTGCTTACTTGCTTTACCCTTAAACTCTGTGATCTTCTGATCAAGAACATATCTCTTGCGAGCATCTGTTAAGTTTGCCCAACTTGGAGAGTTAACCAAAGCCTCTAGCACAGGAGTGACACGCTCAGCCGCTAGTTGTCTATATCTTGCAATCTGTTCGTTGCTCATATCCAACCCTTTGATCTTGTCACCAACCCTTCCTTTCGTATAGTTCAAGCGAGATAGCTCAGCCTGTACTGGTGATTGATCGCTCTCTGAAATAATCCCAAAGCCTGTGATTGCTTGGATACGATTAGTCTCACGAGGTCCGCCAAATAAACCATACTCTTGTGGGAGTTGCTCACGTAATCCGGGAATACGTTGCTGTAGTTTTTCAATTGGTGATGTCGCCTGACGCTCATACGGATCTAAGATACGAGCCGCTTCGTTCACAATTGCAGGAGTCAATGGACGCAAGAGTTGAGATGCAATCTTTTCATCAACACGAGCAGGATCAGTAACGCCTTCAAGTACTAATGAGAATCCTTCCATGAATGACTTAGATAGGATGTGGTACTTTAGTCCTACCATGATGTCCGTAAACAGATCGCCATACAGTTTCTTATCAGGGTTAGGATCATTAGCGTAGTCATCCATAGCACGCTTCAAATCACCTGCCAAGCCAAAGGCTGTTGCGATAGGCTCAATCCGCTGATAAGGTATCCATATATCACCAATCTTAATTGAGAACGCTTGCTTGCCTTGGTCTTTCCATGACTGAGCTTCTTCACCATCACGAGGTGCGCCTGTGACACGCCCTGCCGCATACAATGACATGATGCCTGCGAACATACCAAGCCCTAGAATCTGCCTAGGAATTAACTCATCGTTTGACATTTTTACTGGTACGCCACCTTGAGCATACTTAGGTCTAAATGCAAACGGTAAACCCGGCACGTATGTCACACCTTCTTTAAGAATGTTCCAAGGTGTCTTCACAAAAGGAACCATTGTACCTAATAATAATCTACGTGCCTCACCGATTGTATCATCACCTGCTTCTCCTTTAAGTTTTTGAATACTTGCAGGTAACCCATAGAGACGAGACTGGAATGTATTGTCAAGAGCAAACTCTCGGACTGTTGTGTACGGTAGCCAGTCTTTCTCACCATCACCAAACATCTTACCAAGCCTACGCTCCATTTCCCCAAAGTCATTGGTTATAACAGAACCTTCTTTCTTATAAGAGTCTAGCAACTCTCTGTATCGTACATCATCTGAGCCTGCTTCTTTACGAGCTTTGATAGCGGCCATTTGCGCTACCTTCTGTCGTCTAAATCTAGCCTTACCATACTCATCAATTGCAACAGTCAGTTTGGTTGGGATACGAACGACTTCACCGCCTTTACCGGGAATAGCCTTACGTACATAATCATACCCTTCATGTACATACGCATTGATCTGCTCAGGTGTTGGTTCAAACTCAGATAAGTCATCGACACGTTTTGCAAATGCTTCAGTACCTTCTTGCAATCCTTCATCTAATGCAGAACGTCTAGCAAATGCTTCAGCAATTGATCCTTTAACTTCTGCTTCAGTACGTCCTGTACCTACAGCAATTTCTTTTACTGTAGCTTTTACGTCAATAGGATACCCGCGAGTCCAACCAGTGCGGAAGTAATGTAGGTCAGCTACGAATCCTTCTGTTGCGGCTTGTAGCATTGCGTATGCTTCACTTAATGTACGATCACCTTTTGTAATCTTAGTCGCATCAGTCAATGCACCCACAGCATACACAGTAGGACGCAACACATTCTGTACTGCAATCGACAAGGCGTTAGCAATCGGAGTCATCGTACCTGACAAGTACCCATTAATGACTGCTTCTAATCCGTAGTCTGCTATTGTCTTACGTTTACCAATCTCACCAATAGCATCTGCTAAGGCAAGAGCTTCAGCGTCACGATCCAGAGTACCTTCAGGAGTAGGTTTAGCAAGTCGTTTAGCGGTTTCAATACATGCTTTGGACATTACCATTAGCACTTCACTCCAAACATTAATTCGTTAATGGTTTGACCACGATCTAATTGACCTTCTTGCAGGTTAATAAAGTTACGCATTCTACGTAGCTGTGTCATTGCATTAGAGATCTTAGTCTTCTGCGCAATGTAACCTGCGTTACCAATATAATTGTAATACTGAATATCCTGCATTACTCGCAAGCCTTCTTCACTATCGAGTTTACCTTCACGCATGAGAGCATTTAGAATCTTACGCGAGTCAAGCATGCGTTGTTGGGCTTCTTGAATCAGGGGTGTAATTGCTTCTAGCTCATCTGCTTTTAAAATGTTTTGTTCGTTATCAGCAAGCCAAGAAGCAAGATCATCGTAGTCTTGAAGGACTTTATTTTCTACTTCAATTGCACCATCGACAACATTGTTCCATGTGTATCGTCCACGAGTTGTTTCATCACGCAGTCTTGCTAACTGCTCTGATGACTCTGCCTGTAAACGAGAATGAAAGTTAAGCTCTGCTTGCGTTGAACCTGTAATCTGCGTAGGTTCTTGAACAATTCCTTCAGCACTTTGTTTTACTGAGAATCGTTCTTGTTCAGGAACAGTCCGTCCAGTAAATGCACGTCGTACTGCTTCAGTTCCGGGAGCATCAGGTGAGGTAGCTTCAAAACGTCTGCCCGGTCTAACGCCTGTAGAGCCTACACCCGGTAATGGATCAAGACCTAGAGGTACACGAGGCGTCACAGGTTTATATTCAATTGGATTGATACGCTCAGCAACACGTAAGTTGAGTGCGTTAACTTCAGCTTCAATAGGCTCAGGTAACTTTTGTGCTTCTTGCCTAGCGGCTACACTAACAGCATTTAGATCAGCACCTGCTTCTTGTTGTAATGCGGCAAGGCGGGTTTTCTGTAATTGCGGTAGTTTATCAATACGTCCTGCATCAATAGTATTAATATATCGCTGTGCATTTGCGCCTTCTTTAGCTTCACCTAACTTCGCTTGTACCTTCTGTTGTTGAGCGACAATCTTATCGACTGTTGCTTGCGCTCTTTCTTTAGCGGCTACAGTCTTACGAGCATCTACAATCTTCTGGGCTTTACTAACTTGATTGTTCAATGTGTTTAAAGAGTTTTGCAGTATCTGTACTTCTTTACGAGGTAATGCCCTAGCCGCAAGAGGAATCAGTTCTTCTTTTAATTTAACAACAGGATTGAATGCACGGGCTTCTGGTGAGGGTACATCTGCAAGTTGACGGCGTGGCAACCCTTCTGCAAGTTTCTGTATGTCATCAATTGCACCAGTCTCTTGTAAGCTTTGACCAACACGAGCCTCAATAGACGCTAACTCAACATCATCAAGTGCGCTGAAGACTTCATCCTTGAGGTTACCATCTTCACGAATAGATTGAGGTACAACAATTCCTTCTTCATCGCCCTCAACTTTAACACTTGGGCCTTCAGAAACTCGCTGTAAAACTTTACCTGCAACACCACCAATTGTACCGCCTAAGCCCGCACCTGCTACAATGTTGAGTACAGCAGAGTCACCAAACTCTTCATATGTAGGTTCAAGTACACCACCTGCGGCACCACCTGCGGCTCCACGAGTGATACCTTGTTTAACAAGATTGGCTGACTTAATCAGTTTTGTAAATGCAAAAGGCAGCGTTACTGGGTCAGCCAGAGATCCAAGAAGCAAAGCACTGTAACCTGATATTGGATTCTGCTCAAGCATGATACGTAACTCACGCTCTTTCTCAAGGTCAGATGTCCCTGAAAGACTGATACCCTGATCAATATCTCCAGTCAAAGATTGCTCAAGACCACGAGCAGTAGATGTTAGCCCACGCTCAGCGGCACGAAAGAGAGTTTCGCCAATACCATACTGCTCGCCATACTCAGCTTCAGCCTCAATAATTTTATTGTTAATCTGAGCTTCAGTATAGTTATCAGGAAACTTAAACTGACCAAGCCTGTGATTGACAACAATAGCCATTACTTAACATTCCCAAATCCAGAAAGTACACCACTATCTTTGCCTGTAATTTGCAAATCTTTTGGCGGGCCTTTACGCCTGCTTCCAATTCTTAATTTATCAATTTCTTTTCTACGCTCTCGCAGAATCTTAAGCTTTATATTTTTATCTTTATCGTTTGATTTTTCAAGTGTAACAATTTGTTGAGTAATTGCTTTTCTAGCGCGTGATAGTTCTTCTGGGTCACCATAAATTGGTGTGCCTTTAGGTAATGCACGAGCAATTGATGGCACTGCTTCTGTTGTTTCCATTTCTCTAGGTGCAACGCCCGGCCCAGAAGTGTTAGCTTCTAAGCGTTGGCGTTCTTCTTCAGTAATTGCTCGACCTTTTCCTTGTGTAGTTGTTAGCTGAGCCGTTACTGCCGCACTACCTTGATCTCCTGTACGAGCTTCTGCAATTGCACCCGGACGTACTAAACTTGCGCCTTCTCCCAAATCAATAACTGTATCCTTTGATTCTGGTTTTTCTACTGCATCGTCTGTTTTAACTGCAGTTGATGCACCGCTTGGTAAAGAGTAACCCGGCACTAAAGATTTTAATCCATCTTGTGTACGCTCAAATGGTACATTACGGTAGATAGGATTACGTTTAAATAATGGTTGTTTATTTTCATCGAGTCGTTGTAACCCTGTTGTTGGGTCAATATCAGGCTCTGTTTCATATCCAACAATCGTAGGAATATCTACAGTTGCTGGCATCTGTGACTTCTCTAATTCACCTGCATATGCCGCAATCTGTAACGCACGCTCTGGTGCAAACTGTGACACACTCTGCGCAAGTGTACGCAAGGCTTTAGGATCATTAGGATCAACACCTGCAATTGCTTGTTGCATACGCTCAGCCATTTGCATTTCTGATGACGGACCACCAAACAAACGAGCCAGTCCTAAACCAATAGCACCACCTGCCTGAGAAAACCCATCACGCTGTGCCGCCATAAACTCGGCTTGTTGTCGCCGTTGAGTTTCCATAACTTGCTCTGGCGTTGCGCCAAAGAGAGATAATACTTGTTGTCTAGTTGCCATAATTAATCCTGTCCATAAAATCTAAAGCCTGAGTTTGGCGTACTAAAACTAAAATTGTTTCTATAAGTAGTTGCCGCAGGTCCAAAACCTGAACCGTAACCTCCTGCTAAAGGTCCAAAGCCTGCTTGGGTTGGTAGCGTTGTTACTGGAGTCGTCCCTCCGCCCTTAAAAAGCCCGCCCGATAGTGCGCCTCCAAGTGCAGAACCAAAGAAGTTAGCGTTTTGACCGCGTTGTTGTTGTTGGATTTGCGCTAGGTTTTGATATGGAGCTAATTGCATTTGGCCACTTGCATACGCCGCGCCCGCACGAGCAGTCTCTGCATCCAATCCTTGTGCGAGTAATGCTTGTTCTAATCCAGAAACAGCAAGACCTGACTGCAACATACCTGCCGCCGCTTGCTGTAGTTGTGCCTGTTCACCAAATGCTTGCTGACGAGACTGTGCCGCTAGCTGAGCAAGTGTCTGTTGTTGTTGTCGTCCTAGTCCTAAAGCATCAGGAGAAACCATACCTGAGCCTGCGCCTAAGCCTTGTGACTGACCTGCAAGTTGTAGACCTAAACGTCCAGAACCAAACAGACTAGATTGTAACTCAGTAGCTTGACGTTGAAACTCTGGACGCAGTAAAGCAGACTGTTCACCAAAGACTTCTTGCGCACGTTGCGATGGATCAAACGCCGCCGCTTGGTCAAACAAACTACCTGCACCTGCAAGAGAACTACCAAGAATATCTTGATAAGGCTGAGACAAAGTAGCTTGATATTGACCATCACCTAAGTATTGACCAGTACCTGAACCTGTAGTAACTGTAAATGGTTTAAATACAGCTTCTCCACCAAGTTCTCTAGCACGTCCGATGGCTTCTCCGGCAGTGCCTGCACCACCTTTTCCAAATAAGGCGTTAGTAACACCGCCTACGATATTACCCATTTGTATATCTCCACATAGGTCTAGCTACCCCGTCATCACACGGGAGGGTTTGTACATATTTATATCCAATAGACTGCACGAACTTCTCCAACTTGGGGTTATCAGTCAAACAAAAAAACGGTTGTCCATGCATCATTTGTAAAAGTCCATGTATTTGTGTAAATTCTTTCTTAATACTAAGAGTCCATTTGTGTACATCTGCATGTGTCCAAGTTCTATCTGCAAACCGTTCAAAGTAAATCGTGTATGCAGGTTGTATTGCTACTGGTGTTTTTACCATTAAGTTTTGATAATGTAATTTAACACAAACGTAGGCTGAACATTGTTATGAGCACCGTCACCGCCAGTGTTTTGAATAGCTGTAGTAGAACCCGCTCCGGCGCTTCCGTTAGAGTTACCGCTTACCCCAGTAGAGTAACTTGCCCCCGCGTTTGTATTTACATCGTGAGCGTGTGCAGGCATTTCAGCTATAGTCAGCGTATGTGTTTCACTACCACCAGAAGCCCCAAGAGTATCTCCATTGAGACCGCCGGCTTGGTCTGTTAAGCGGTTAGCAGATGCTCCACCCATGTCGTCTTGTCCTGCAACAACACGGCCGCGTAAATCAGGCAACCCAAATGTAGTGGAACTATCTCCTGCACCATAAGTTGTACCAATTACAGCGAATAGATCTGCGTATGTGCTACGACTGACATCCTGTCCATAACATAACAAGTAACCTGTAGGTGCTGACGTCCCTGCGTATGGATTAATAATACCGGCAGGAAGTACAAATAATGCATCCACCGCAGTTTGCACAGTAGTTTGCACAAAAGCTGTTGTAGCTACTTTTGTAGAATCGTCAGAAGCCGCTTGCGTAGTTGCAGTAGGGTTGACTAACGCCGGTGCGTTTAAGTCTGCTTTAGTATTAACAGCCGTTTGAAGAGCATTGAACTCATCGTCAATCTCTGTACCCTTGACAACCTTGAGAGGGTTACCTGTAAGCAAGGCATCCTTAGAAGCAAAGTCTGTTGATTTAGTATATGAACTCATTAGATTGTCCTACCTTGTTTAACATAGACATCCATTTTTTGAATTGACAAAGCACCGCCGTCAAGGTCTGCTTCAAAACCTAATTGTAATACTGATCCACTACCTGATCCGGGAATACGTACATTATCTACTAATGTGCTACCTGAGAACTCAGCAATGTTATACTCTGCTATATTGTACTCAGACACTGCCCCTATTTGTACTTGTAAGGGATACGAATTGTATTGATCATTGTAGTCAAATCCTGACTTAACAACAAAGTCTTGGCCTGTTGCGCCTACTATAGTTATTGCTAAACGTTTGAGTATTTTTGTTTGTACAGGTGACCCTAAATCAAAGTAGTTTGTAAAATACACCATACGGTAGGAAGCGCCATTATCTTGATAACCAGAATAAGAAGCTAGTCCGTTAGTATGAGTCATGTAAACGTTATCGTCAAACGCTAACCAATTAGTAAACTCCATACTGTTCCAAATGGTTGCTCTAGCTGAACCGTCTTCTAAAACAGAACGAGTATCAAAGCAGTAAACTTTTCCATACGTTGGAAAGGTTAGTAAGTAAAACGCATCATGTTCTGAGTAGACACTTTTAATTTTAGAAGCGATTTCTGCATCAAGTATCTGAACCAAATCATCACGAATGTTTTTAGATAGGTCACGCATTGGTGTTGACTTTTCTTGAATGACTCGTCCAAGACTACGAAGTCCTGACTCCGATAAGAAAAGAATGTCAGTACCTGTATTTTGAATACTATCTCTTGCAACGCAACCAACCCCAGAGATAACTTCTACAAGCTGTAAATTTACTGGGTCTAAGTACTGTTGGTTATTGTCAGTGTCTCCAAATATAATTATATTCTTTTTACAGAACACAATTAAGAAGCCGTTATGTGCTCCAAGCCCTACTATTTCATCATTACCATAAACTAGAATACCTGAAATATCTAGTGAACCTGCAGTACCATTTAAAAAATCTGTACCGTCTAATAATTTAGACCAATAAAGCGTTGTCTTTACGTTAGTTGTGTCAGCTATCCATAACCTACCATAAGCCGAAAGAGCAGTGTTGCCTTGTGGTGCAGTACCGTGAGCCCATGTAGCTATGATCGTCCCTGTAGCAGGACTAGACGCAGAGCTAGGCAGTTCATAGGTATAGGTATCGATATCAACTACAGTTATTGTAAACGTTCCGTTATATTCAGACTGATCTGCTCCTGAAATGGTAACAGATGTTCCTGTAGATAATCCATGTGAACTATGAGTTACCGTTGCAGTTGTAGCGTGAGATGTAATAGTAACTGTTGCGGTTGTAGCGGCTTGAGAAATATCCTTAATAGTATTTGAAACCGTATCGTAATATAAAGGTGCATA
>Ga0181399_1000362_pt1 | contig 16764 bp, 14 predicted proteins | sample 22SPOviralmetaG_FD_130128 | JGI IMG/M metagenome (GOLD analysis project Ga0181399, IMG submission 130128) | Marine viral communities from the oligotrophic San Pedro Time Series (SPOT) site, San Pedro Channel, CA, USA - 22 SPOT_SRF_2011-05-21 | ecosystem: Environmental > Aquatic > Marine > Strait...
GCTTTGATAAGTCGCGAATACATAAGGAACGCGATCGCCCGATGCTACAATGTCCATCTTGTCTCTTTCTTGTCGCTTTCGAGCAAGAGCCACGTGCGGAATATTAGCAGGACACCTTTTGAAAAGACATTCATTCTTACAACTCGGACAAATGTGTTCTGTTTCTAAAAATTCAATTATATTGTACTTTGGGCGTTCTTTTTTACCAGAGATTTTATCTAAAATTTCCGCTTTAGATTTGTTATGAATATTAGTTACATTCATTTCTTTTTTTCCAACTACATTCAGTTCGTAATAAGTCTTGTCGCACATCGTACAAACTGCCTTGTTATCAAAAGCATACCCGGCGCGTAAACTCTTAGACAGTAGTAATTGTTTCATCGGAACTTCAGAATTCACAAGCTTACGAATTTTATCTCGTGCGTATTCCTTAGACGTTTCAATTACTTCCTCCACCGTGGCGAACTCATAATTTAGAACCTTGTCATTCTTAAGAATATACTCGAAAATTTTCTTTGAGTTTTCTCTTACAAATTCACAATTGTCTCGCCGAACAACTTGAATACCCTTGTAGTCGATGTAATCAAAACTTTTTGGATTAGTCCAGAATAGACTTGCGTATCTCTTTTTTGAAAATAAAATGAATGGGTACATAACTTTTTCAAACTCAAGCTCGATAGGTTTTTTAAATGTTTCTGAAATACGATCGGAACACTCTGGCGCTACCTTGAAAACATAATCCATATGATCCTGACCTTTGAGATCACTCTTAAATTTTACATAAATAGAATCCGTGTCTCCATAAACTACTTCACAGTCGTACCATTCTTCAGCGCACTTCTTTGAATGTGCGATCATTCCCCGGCCACATGCTGTAACAGCGGCTGCAATTCTTTTGTTTGGTAGTCGACCGTATTTAGCACCGGTAAAACCATAAATACTATTCATAGAAACCTTGATAGCAAGCTGGACGCCATTAAACACTGCGTAAAGGTTTTCATCTTTAAGACCTTTCATCTGCTTGCGAATAGCTTTACGCTCTTTCCAAAGACGATCTAGAATTTTAGGCATAATACCTGTGCGATTTTGTACGAACCTTACATTAACAGGCCTTTTGATTTCGTTGCCATCTGCGTCAGTGTCGTCTTCATCCCAATTCATATCAAAGTATTCGACACCCGGAAGATTGTCAAACGCAGGATCTTCTACAATTGTAGCGTAGTCATAATTGTGGGCGATCATAATACTCGGATATAGACTTGCGAAATCAAGACCTGCGATTGGTTCAAAATGTGCACCGGGTGTAGCATTTAAAACCGTTGCACCGGTAAACTTTTCTTCTTCATCGAGATCATCTTTTGCTTTGTAATCTACAGCTGGAATGAGATATCCTTCTTTCTTAGTTTCATAAGCGATTTGTGTATGGACGCGAATTTGCTGGCCACGCAACTCGATGTATTGCATCGGAACCATAGTAATATTAGCCATTCCAATCATATTAGTAATAATTCTAAGTTTAAGTATAAGATCTATAAGAAGCCAGGTATCCTGAGCACAATACTTAACAACGAGAGCAATTTTGTCTTTAGTAGATGTGTTATAAGCAAAAAGATCCGACGGTGAAAGATCGTCTTTCTTATCACCCGTGAAATGTTCTGCGACTGAATTAAGTTTGTAAGATTCTAGTTTGTGTTCCTTTTTAATAATAAACATCATATCAAATTGAGTGATGCCGTACATTTTGAGATAAACCATAGTGTTATCTCCGTATGCAGAAGTATTCAACTGATCTTCGTGTTTAACAGCCGGTTTATCAGTTATTCTGCTTAAGTTTTCTAAAACGTATTCAATTCCTAAAACTTTTGTTCGAGTGATGAGATATTTCCAATCGAAACCATACCCGTTGTATTGAATTAGAATGTCTGGATCCGTAGAGAGAATGAATTTAACCCAGCCTTCGATGAGTTCTTTTTCACTGTTGTATGTTTCAATGATGATACCATCAACGGGATCGCATTCATTGTCTATAGGACTTTTAATAGTTACTACGTGCTTAATCTTTTCTTTTGTATTGAACTTGTAAAGGCTTGTTCCAATTTGAGTAATGATATCATGTTCTTTGTCGGGATCAGGGAATTCATTGATACTGAGGTATCTCGATGAATATGAAAAGGCCTCGATGTCCCAAGATCCAAGAGTAAGATTACACACTTCATTACAATCGATTTTTTCTACATTGTTGTAATTAGTTGTGTAGCTATGCTGACACCTTGACATATCCGGAAAAGTACAGATCTTACTTGCTTTTATCCAACCAGCCATTTGAATATCCGCCTTATGAGTAAAACGAAGATAAGGTTCAATGTTAGACTCATAAAGTTCAAACTTTAGATGTTCTGTAGGGCTTATCGATGAAATTTTAGGCAATTTACGAGTGTCTTTTGGATTTGGATTTAGAATCCACCTGATTTTATTGAATGTCGTAAGATTTTTACAAATGAATCGCAAAAACTTGTATTCTTTTTCGTTAGTAAATCCGTTGTACTTCTTACGGGTTACAACGCTTACACTATCAAGGTCTTCTTTATTTCGGAAAAGTTTATTTCTAATGTATTTTTCAATTTCTTTTCTTTTGAAAGTATCGAATGTATCTTGATACTTATCCGGAATAAGGGCAAAGAAATATGGTTTATAACCTTCAAATCTTACACAAACTGATTCTGATTCTTTATTTACACCAAACGCGTAAATGTTATAGCGCGTGTCTGGAAAGTCCCCATCTGGGTCGTAGGTTTCATCGGATGCTTCCCATGACAATATCTGAAACGTTATTTCATTTAATTCCTCTGCGCTTTCTTGTCGAATAAACGTTTCCATATTAATTAGATATACATCATTTACTTAAATCTGTTTAATATGTGTATTATTTTGCAATAAATTATTTTTAATTCGTGATAAATGCTAATGTGAATATTATGCTTCCGCCTAATGTGATGCCTTTTAGCAGTAGTCTTCCATCTGATGTTGATATCCCGAATATAGTAAAATCGACCCATCTATTTGAAAGAATGTCGCAGAGTATTAGCCACTCTACCGAATTTGCCGTGTCAAATGTTGTCGAGGCATTAATTATATTGATGTCATTAGAAATCAATGAATTAATTGGTAATCTGTATAAAAATGTTTTTATAAATGTATAAGACTTGACGTAGTCTAAAATAGATTCTCTTTTACTTGCGTATGTGTATATATAAGATAACAAGGATACTTGCATAAGTGTATAAATTACACTACAAACAAAAAGATATCTATCGAAAGGTATAAAATTCCCAAACGTGTTATAAAATGTAATATCCTTTTTAGGTAAAACATTTCTTATAAAAAGAGATACATTAGCGGCCCCGATAAGTGTACTAAAAGAAATTATCGGATTTAATAATTGTATCGTCTTTGCTATTTTATTTTTAGTTTTAGAAATGTCCATGATTAAATTATTAATACAAGCATTTTCCAAGAAATATTCTTGAGGCAAGGACAAAATATTTTTTAGTTCATTTATGTCTGAAATATGTTTTTTGAGAATGAATATGATCGTAAATAAAAATAAAAAACAAAGAAGTCTTGCATAAAACCAATCTATAAGTATACATACAAAGAAAACGTGATTACTCCCTGTTATTAATGATGGCCACATATATTCGTTATTAAAGGCGGAAATGTCAATAAAATTTGACACTACCGAAAGTACTGTACATATCATTATTATAAGAGTCTTAAATTTTTCGCAATTTAGTATTTTTTCCATATGGTTACGTCTGTAATACTTTTTAGACCACAGATGAATTAGTGGTACGTTTATGTGAGTTAAAAAAGACACTAAATGGCGTATATTAGATGTTATTATCCATAGCCTAAAATTATAAATACTTTGTAACCACAATAATCCGTTAACAATTATAAAGTAAAATGTATAAATTAAGTAGAATAAAATCTGTGATTTATTCAATTCTTTATTTATATTGTGTTTTATCCCTATTTCAAATTCACTTTTAGGTTCTAAATAGTTAATCAGTTTGAGATTATACATCAATTTAAATTTTTCACGAGGGAAATTAATATGTTCATCTCCAAAGATGTCTATCTTTGATACGAATGGAAAGGATGTATCATAAGCCTTTATTCCAAGAATAAATAAAATATTGTCTAACATAAATAGAATGACAATATCAATGTTAATTATACTAATTATAATTTTTTGCGTTTTGGCATTTAAATTTACTGTTTCATGTACAACTTCATTCAAAACTAAATCTGGAAAAACATATAGGGCGAGTAGTCTTGAAGCAGCCGAAATATTAGATACATTGCGTGTTATATCCATAGATTTATCTTATGAAATAGAAGCAAATCGTGGTAATACACTACGTAAGAAATTACAGAATACAAGTTATAAGGAATTAATACAACAAGATGACAACATTTTAGCGTGGAATTACGATAAAGGGCGTGAGATAGGATTTAAGTTGTATCAAGATAATGGGTTGTATTATTCTGCCGAACACATAATCGAGTCCCTTTTACACGAACTGGCGCATTCAATTTCAAATACGGTTGGTCACGGCACTGAATGGAAATCTAAATATAATTATCTACTTGAATATAAGGATAAATACGTGGACATTTTAAGGAAAAAAAATAAAATTCTAAATTAAACGGGATGAACGACCTTTTCATAGGAGGAGGTGGATATTCTGGGTTTCATTTTATCGGAGCTCTTGAATACATTCATCAAAAAAAATTAATAGACCTTAAAAATTTTTACGGGACTAGTATAGGTGCATTGATAGGTATATTATACATCTCTGGAACAGAGCCTAAATGTATGGTAAATATGTTTCAAAAGATTAATCTGGAAGAAATTATAAAGTATGATTTTACAAATATTCAAAACGGACTAATAGACGATACACTCTTAGACACCTTAATCGGTTTTGTAACAGATAAATACAATACTGATATAAACTTAAGCGAGTTTGCTAAAATTACTAATGTGAATGTAAATATATACGCAACATGTGTTACACGAAATGAATATGTATGCTTGAGTAACGAAACTAATCCAGACGTTAAATTAAAAGATGCCCTAAGAGCATCTATGAGCATACCTTTTTTATTCAAACCAGTTGAAATAAACGGTGAAATTTATGTAGACGGTTGTTGTAAAAACTTATGCGGAGCTCCCCCTGAGGAGATATTCATAAGAGGTTATAGTATAATTCTTAATAATAAAACCTTAGGTTACCCATTTCAAGTAATAAGATCTATATTTACTCGTAAAATACCTAACAGTACTTTTATAATAAGTATAGAAAATGTAGTGGATGCAAATGTTTATCTTAACTTAGATAAAATGAGATCTAAATTTATAATAGATATGTATAGAAATGGAATATACACGGCCAAACGAATATTAGAATAAATATTACATTGCATTACATTGCATTACTTCGGCGTGATTTCTTTTAACCACTTCTTCTTATTTGCTAAGTACTCGATGTATGAATACTGTTTAGGAGTTTTATTATCGATGTATACTACGCTCTTTTTAGCTTTAGTTTCTTCAATACATTTATAAGAATTTCTAAGTTTTTGTACTATACTTGAATAATCTTTTTCAGTCGTCGCCGTAACGGGTATTGAAATTTCAAAATCGGGAACAAAATGTATTTCATTTCTGTCTGAAATATCGGGTACATTAGACATGCATTTTTTAAATTTAGACATTGGTTCTCCGTTATAAAAGAAATCAGGGGAGTGTTCTGAGAAAATAAAATAAGGAACTGCATTTTTTTCGCACATCTTAATACACAATTCGGATATTGTATTATATTCAGTGAAATTATGAAATATAATACAACATTTTGTAAATTTCAAACTATTACATAGGTCTTCTACGATTGTTTTATAATTTAATGACTTCCTAAATATTTGTAGCATATTTCTATTACAAATTTTACTAATGTGTTTCATATGTTTTCCATTTAAAATGTTAATTCTATGATTTGGATCTATATTTTTAGATGTGAGTCTCCGTGTAATATCAGAATAATTGTCCCACGCCGTGTCGCACACTACAAGAATATTCATTGGAGTTAATTTAATTTAATCGTTTGTTCTAATTTACGTTTTAATTTGCAATAAATAACGACTAATTTAATGTAAATGTTATTTATCTTAATTACGTCTTTATTTATAACGCTTTTAGTTATTTTTTTAGTTAAAAGAATGTTTGATAATTTTAAAATTGAGAAAATGACAATACCTTTTAAATTAAATATAAAATCTGACAAGATAATAATTTTGTCCAAAAAAGGCTGCTATTGGTGTGAAAAATTAGACCATTACATTGACAACGCGAAAAAGGATTATATTAAAATTATAGTTAATAATGACGACACGTTTAAATTTGATGAAAAGTTTACTGATCTAAAACACGAAGAAAGAGAAACAATAATTAGAGGCTCTAGAGATCTCCTGGAAAATACGGGTTATTATTTCCCAAGTATAATTTATAAGAATGAATACATTATAGGGTTCCCCGAGGAAAAAACTCTAGATAAACTTTTTGTTGAATAAAATAAATTATAATGATGTGTGTTGAGTGTATATCAATGTATAAAAAAATAATAGTAATAGGGGACATCCGCGGAGATTCGAGGGTTCTCATAAAATCTCTAGAACTAGCAAACCTTATAAAAGACGACGCGTGGATAGGAAAAGATACATTAGTAATTCAAATGGGTAATACACTTTCTGGTAAGAGTTCTATAAGTCCTCCTCTAAGTAAAGAGTATGTAGATAGCGCAGAAGAAATTAAAATAGTTAATCTATTAAGTCTCTTTGATTCTCAGGCTAAATTACACTCTTGCGAGATTGTATCTATACTTGGTAAACATGAACTTTTAAGTCATTATTATGGGAATAGCAATATATTCATGAAACAATACGTTAAAAGTAAAGACGAAGAAATCTATAAAAAAATGTACAAATGTTCTAGAAATAAATTCTGGAAACCGGGCAATGAAGGGGGTAAAATTTTATCTAAAAGACCACTTTTTTACTCTATAGATAAGATACTTTTTACTAATTTAAATTTACCTATGTGTGAAAAAGAAATTAATAAAGCTAAAAAAGATGTTGAAAAATGGCTTCAAACAGGTAAAAATAAACCAGATATTATATCAACGAACGTGAATAATATGGATACAAAACTTAACATTAGACTTTTAAAATTAAATTGCGAAAAAATAATTACAAGCAATTCAATTAAAAATGATAATGTTATAAATGTTAAGACTGACTCATCGCGGGCGTTTGGCGAAAATAAATGTGTAGAGATTTTAGAGATAATTACTACTCCAGTTTTAATTATAAAAAGGATTACAGAAGAAAAATGTATTATAGAGCTTTGAAAATGTTTATGTATTTAGGATCTACATTGTGGAATTTTCCCGACGAGTCATACTCTGCGTAAATGTGACCAGGTTTCATTACATCTGAAATATCAAACTCGCAATTTGTGTATTTGCTTATTTCTTTGAAAAATTCATTCAAGTCTTTATAAAATTTAATGTATTTTTCATTCCATTTTTCATCAGATGTGTCTATAATGCCGTATTCGTTGTCATTCTCTACTGTAGACTTGTAAATAGTTCCATTGTGAGTTTGCGTTATCATCCCTCTAGTTTCGTCCATCACAAGCATATAACCAAACAATTGATACAAATCGTATTCATTTTTTCTAACGTTTTCTTTTTTCATTCGAGTTTTAATTTCTATAACCATATCTTTATCTGTCGCGTCATGTAGACCTTTGAGCTTCCAATTGTGATTAGGATCCGTGTAGTGCCATAATTTATTATTTCCCTTTGTGTACTTGGAAGTCTGAATTACAAGTTTTTCGTTGTTTCTACCACAGTCTTTTTTAAGATTATCGCGTACAATGGTTCTCGCTTTACTTATATCAGTGTCTGATACACCCGGGACATTTGATTTAAGTTCTGAAATGACCTTTTGTTCGATGTTACTAAATTCATCCGGGTCTTTAACAGTTTTTGAAAAAGAACTGTAAGATTCTTCAATAGGTCTCTTTAACGATAGTCCTATTAGGGGACAGATATTACCAGATCTAATTAGCTTTTCTCTGAAAAGTTTAGGATATTCTCTGCACAATAGCAACATCATAGTTTTATTTCGCGGTTCATATTTATTCTTACCGCATGCTGAACCGATGTAAGAAATTTCAAGGGTATCCATTGAATCTAATGATGATTAATGATATAATATTATTTTTTAAACTCATTAAAAAAATGTAAAAAAAAATATTATTTAATTATAAATAATGCAATTCAAGGTAACAGGTATCATTGCTCTTTTGGTTTTAATATTTATTGGAGTGTCACTATTTCTATTTTTAAGAAAAAAGAGTTCTCCCGACGACGAATCCGATATCCCCAAAGGCCCCGGAAAGGCTCCCGACGACGAATCCGATATCCCCAAAGGCCCCGCAGAGGCTCCCGAGTCAGCGACACTCGCGCCTCTTGTACCTGAACAGCCGACACCGACTACTACCCCCGCTCAGCCCTTAGTTCCTCCAAACCCGCCAGAGCCTGAATCTAGAATGGGATGGCCAGTTGGAACTATATGGAATATTAAAGGAGTTACCGGTAATGACGCGCAGAAGTGTAATGACATCTGTAAATGTTTAGGTTATAATTATTTCACGCATAATCCTCCCCCGCATGACGGTGGTTGTGGTTGCTTCAGATCAGGACTAAAGTTATCGCGGCTTAATATGACTGACCACGTAAACGCTAAGACTCGCCGCGTAGGCAACTCTAGAACCCCCTGTCGAACCATTGTCTAAAGGTCTCTGTGGTATCGAGTTGTCTGATAGCGCGGATTGGGGAGGTCTAAGAGGTATATTCATTAAAGTTACAACATAAACATATTTACAGAATTTTACATTTATTAAAAATATTATTCTTATAATAATAAAATAGTTTATATGGAAAGCTATGCTATTATTGTAATAAATTCTATTGTTGTAAATCCAGATACTAATAGACACATTCTGGATATGAAAAAATACATTCGAGACCCGGACACTTTTCACGGGCAAATAAATAATTTTGTTTCAATTTTTCAAGAAAGTATTTCTAAAAAAACTCTAACGTTAGTGCGAGAATACAACGAGATGTATCAAAAATGGGCAAAGGAACAAACTTTATTACAAATGGCCGCTAAATTCGATGCGGAGCAGATTTCTGATTTATTTGACAATTTTAGTGTTTCACCAAGTGTAGATTCTATTCTAAGGGGTATCTCTAAATCTAGCATTGCTAAAAGAAAAGGGCCGTCTAAAAAGAAAAGAAATTTAAAATAAATCAAAGTTATCATCTCCTGTGCCAAACTCGTCAAAAACGGGTATATCATCGCGTTTCCAGTGTGTAGCATCTAACGCAGGCCTTGGTCCTGTTTTCTTTCTGTATTGAACGGTTTTAATACCAAACTTGTTATAAGCTAAGTGTGGTTCATGCGTCTCGGCATATTCTTTTCCAAATAAATTTACCATACGTTCATGTAATTCGCTCATATCTAAATCTCTTACATTTTTATTACTCTCTTCCGGTAGATGCGAAGACTTGGCACCGGAGCTATAAGTATTCGAATCAGAATTGTATTCATTGTAGGCCATTTCTCCAAAAGAAGTGGTAATGGAGTTCTTAAGTTGTGATAGTACAGTAGGGTTATAATTTACTAAGATTTTATTATATATTTCTTGGTTTCCAGTTTTTTTACTCGACCAATTGCTTAGAGCGGTATCTATTACATTTGCGTAATCACTTGGTCTAGACCACCCCGTTGTTGCCGCGGCTTCAATTTTACTCGCTAATTCCTTTAGATCTTTCTTAACCTGGGTTAAGAATAGAGCCGTTCCATTCTTTCTTTCCCGAAAGTCAAACGTATTATCGTCGTTAAGAATTAACGAAATGTAAGAAATTTTACCGTCATCTGATACACTGTGGGCGAAAACTGGAAATTTAGTAATTCCCGCAGAATGTAGTTCTGGATATTTTTTCTTGAGTTCATTTTCTAAACTTAATTGTTTCATAATAGCTTCTGAAACGGCCGCGTCGTAAACTACGCTTGGTTCAGGTTCTGAAATGTCAGCCGAATCGAGTAAAGACTGGTCTATTGGTTGAGGAAGTCCAATTAAAATGTATTCGGAGGCTAAACGTCTTACATCATCTGGCACTTCAGAAAGTGTCACTAGACCAGGTGCCATTTCTTCTTTTTCGTCCCTGTCAAGTTCTAATATTTCATCTGACGCCGATATTTTTTGTTCGCCACAGGTTTCACTTAGGAAATTGGAAACGACCATTTGATTTCTTTTCCATTTTAAGTCTCCGTCTTCATCTGGACCAAATTCGTAAAAAGAAACAGTTTGCCCTGAAATGTTTTCAATAAGAACTAATTTATTGTTACAAGATCTTCTAAGCTGATCGAGTTCCATTGTACTTTGGGGACCAGGATCAACACCCGAGCCTGAGCCCCCTGGATCTTCGGGAACGATTGGTACAACTGGAACGGGCGCTTCTGGGCGTCGAATTACATCTGTATCTGGTATACCAGCCTGGTCAAGGCATGTTTTAATTTGATCCTCTGTTAACTTGTCTAACATCCAGTTGATTATCTCTTCCGGTGTTTTATCGTCAAAAAAATTTGATGTAACGCTACTCATTTATATACATTATACATTATAAAATTATTTTAAATTTTATATTTATTTTTTAGACTTTGCTTCTTTTAAAGTGTCGAATATACTCTGTGGATCTGTTCCTCCTATTTCTAGTAACATTTCAATGTGATCTTCTGTATATACGTTGTATTTATATACTAGTTCTAATACCGCCATATTAATTTGTTGTTTCTTTGAATTTTTTGTAAATTTTTCTATGATTTCTTTTTTAAGACCCGAAGCAATGTCTTGTTTTGCCAATTCTTTAATAGACTTCGTCAAATTTGTAAATTTATTGATATAATTCTTGTCTTCTGGGAAAGAAATTTTATTCGCACCCTTTTCATTAAACATAATCTTCCGAAACATCGGTATTAAATCGTAATTATTCTTGATGCGTTTTAATTCTCCTTTTATGTCTCCGTCTGCTGGAAGATCGTCAAATATATTTTCAGATTCCCACGGTATAACGTCTTCGCGAATTATCAAATCTTTGTTAATTATGTCTTCGTCTATAATTTCAGGGTCATCGTCGTATGGTTTTAGTATGCCATTTTCATCTGGTCCCGATTCTACAAATGTTAACATTAAGTCTTCCTTTGGATATGTAAATTCACGCGAGTAAATTTGCGCGAATGTTACAGTCTCTGGAATTCCATCGCGGATGTACATTCTTAAATTAGACGGATTTTTATAGTAAATTTGGTATAAACCGCCCGCTACGGGGGAGACGTGTTCTTCTAACCTGATTAAGTTGCCGTTTTTATTTATTTCGGCATCAATAGAACAGTTTTTAAGTATTATTTCAAGGTCTTTATTAATAGAATTCTTTTTAAGAGACGTTGTTAACATTCTTTGTTCTATAGAAAGAGAGTCCAAATCCCAGAAATCAGGACTTCCCTTTACTTCTTTGAGCATGGCAGCAACCTCGGCGTCGCTACCTTCGGAAGGTAAAACACTGTAATGTCTATATATGTCTACATATTGTTCCTCGGTGGGTAAGTTAGAGTGACTACAATATCTCGACGCACGGGCTAAAATTTGTTCTATTCTAGATTCGTTCCACCAAGGATCCGTGACATGTACTTGTTTAACATTTTTAAACGACACACCTTCCATAACAGACCGAGTGCCTAAGATGATCTTTAATAGACTTCCGTCGGCGTTTTGCAAAGAATTGAAAGTATTTCTTGCCCTATTAATAAGAGTTCCGTCCTTGTCTTTTGTTTTTGTTTCGGAACTCCAAATGAAATACTTAAGTTTGTCAGATTTATCAGAACCAAATTTTCCGAAACCACATGCCTCTAGAATTATACTCAATGGTTCTACACCGTATGTAAGCCAATTTGAAAAGATAAAAACCGGTCCCGGCGAGTTTAAACTTAATTCAATTATGTTAGAAAATTTAGTAGAAAATTGCTTAACGTATTCTAATGTCTCGGATACACTTGCGAAATTCTGCGATTTAAGTTTGTCTTTGAAAAGAGCCAAGGATTTCTTTTTGTCTTCGGTGTTTTTATTTATTTCATTAGAGTGTTTAGGTAGTGCTATATTACAATATTGTTGCGTGGTAACATACATCCCAGTCGCGATTTCCTCGGCATCTGTATTTACATTACCAAGTAGTAAATTCTCGTATGCATTTGTTTGGTTTTGACCATTTTCAAAATTTTTATCCTTGGATACATCAGACTTCAAAGCCTCTATGTATTCTGATTTATGATTTTGTGAAAAGGCGTGTTCCATTGTAATTATTCTTTTATAAGGGTATGCATTTGGATTACCCCCTTTAAAGTATGATATATACCCGGAACAAATGTAACTTAGAAGGTCTTTATTTATAACACAAGAATTTTCAGACAAAAATCCAGTTGGAGAATCAGTAATCTGAACACATTTGTCGTCATCGCCGCGAAATCCGATAAAATTTTTATAAAATTCCACAGCGCTTAGCGGAAAGGATACTCTAGGACGAAGTAAATTTACTGTAAGAGCAAGTTCGTATGGATTATCATAAACAGGTGTAGCAGACATAATAGCCAGCTTTAATTCAGGATGAAAATAATACTTAATACAATTGTATAGTTTTTTGTAAAATGTACCATCCGCTGAAACAAGTCTTTGAATCTCGTCAATAATTAGAAGACCGTTTTTGTTAAATAAAGCAGAATCTTCTTTTAATCTATCTCCTCTCGTCATATTACCAGTTTTTTTGTCCGTGCGATATATACTCTGAATAAAAGTCTGATGAGAAACAATGTCAAAGGTTCTTCTGATTGTATCTCTTAATTTCTTTTGATAGTCGTTGTACTTTTTTCTTTCTATATTAACCTTGTTTTGCTGGTCTCTAAACGTTTTTTCTGTGGATGTTTCATTTTCCTCAATAGCGGTTAACTTTTCTTCCTCTTTTCTGAGAGATCTCATTTTAGCCAAAAGCATAGCGTTATTCTGATGAGAGACGTAAAAATCTCTTTCTGTTTTTCCTCCGTTTTTTACTAGGCAAAATGAAGGACAAGAAAAGAACTTTCCATTTCTCATTTCTCCGGAAATTTCTTCATAGTACTGATCGACTAGAGGAGCAGGTACAGTGAAGATAACACGTTCATTTGTAGCATTTTTAAGCGCTTCTGCTATTACAATACTAGTGCAAGACTTACCTGAACCTAAGCCGTGAAAAATAAGAGTATTGTTAAAATTAGTATTAGGACCTAAAAGTTGACCCATAAATTTTTGTTGTGGTCCGAGAGACATGTCGGATGACTTACAGATTTCGTCGTTTGACAAATTTATGTAATTTTCTTTGAACTCAAAGGGAGAATCTTCTGGAAATGCTTCGGATGAATAATTAGATCTAACGAAATCTAGCATTTTTTTATGTGTGTAAGAATCTATATCAGTTAATTCGGGAAACGGTTTGTAATCGCATGATAATTTATATTTCTCATCATCCTCGGGATTGTCGTAATAATATTGTAAACAATCGCTCATTGTTAATATAAATTAACATTTTAAAATAGATTCTTTTTCTTTAAAAAACATTTAATCCATTAAAGAACTTCCGAAAGTGTACCACAGAAGCATCGAAACTATAAAACCAATTACAAAACCAGCGGCTACAGCGGACGTTTCATCCGATAAAAACGGCATGGCTATAAAAGGGCCTACGAAGTAAGTTAAGATGGAATAGAAAACCATTGCCGCGATGAGCATATTATTCTCTAAATGATACATAATAATTTAATATATAGTAAGATTTTTTTCTCAAAAAATTAAAACGATTTATTCAATCTTCTTCATATCGAATCTTACATTAAATTTATTTGTCTATTTATCGTGTATTTACTTTAATTTGCGCATACCTCACCCAAAGAACATTCTGTTTTCTTCTTCGGGTCTAAACGCGGGTCATCCAAATCTTTGTATAATTTGTTTCTTAGCAGGTTTTTTCGCGGATTTCTTCAGTTTAGAAATTTGTCTTTTGCTGTCATTCATTAGTCTTTTTGCCGTTTTATAAACGTATTTACCTTTTTTGTTCTTATACATAATACGAACTTTAAGTTTCTTAGCACGAAGTTGTAAATTTCTAAAAGCAGCCGCTCTTTTTATTAATTCGGGACGTGAAAGATATACTCGGCGCTTTCCTCGTTTTTTAGTAATTTTAATACCAACACTTTTGAGTTTGGTCATAAGAGCCTTATTTGGTAAATTTTTAACTTTTTTCTTTTTACCAAAATTAGTACGACTTCTTTTTGCCTCGGCCTCCTTTTTTTCCTCACGCCTCCGCTTCTCTGCCAGCAGTTTCTCGTAGATAGCGCGCCGTTTCACTCGCGGGTCTGGCATTTCGACGTCATCTACTCGCGGGTCTGGCATTTCGACGTCATCTACTAACCACCTCAAGGATGCTGGTCCTCTTGGGGCAACCGACATATCAATAAGACTCGTTGCCGATGTTCTTTCATCTCTTGCAGTTTCGCTAAAAAATGTATACAAACCGCCAGAAATTTTATCTGCATATGTTGTAAATTTTTTCTCATAAAATACATTCTTATCTAAAATCCCTGCTATTTTTGCACATAAAATGTCGAACGTTATAAATACGTTAATATCTTTTTCAAACTTCTTCGATAGATATAAATGTGTCATTATCTGTAAAAAATCTCCCATAGTTTTAAAAATGGTTAAGTTTAAAAACTCCCTAGGAGGGGAAGACCGAGATTTATACGAGATTAGCATATCTTTGGTAATACCATTAACGCTGTCTATAGAAACTGAACCTCTTTCCAATGCAGTCTTGAAAGTTTCTTTAAAATAACTGTTTATAGTTAATTTTACTTTACCACCTTCTTTTCTCAACGATCCATTAAACACGGGTAGGTCTCTGCATTTTATATCAAAATCTAATTCAGAGCTATCAAAGTTCCCCTTTGAAAGACCTAAGCTGGTAAATATTTTAGTCAAAGCGTCGTCATTGGAAGAATCATATTGAGTGGCATAACTATTGACAATATTAATTTCATTTGTCACTCTACAATTATTGCGGTTTTTATAAGCACGGTTCATTAACTCAGAAAAAAATGGTGTTAAGTTTATTTTATCGCTCGTGGCGTCTATAGTTATATTATATTTCGTAGAAGAATCGTGAGGTTTTCCGGATGATTTAACAATGTCTAGAGATCTTATTAGATCCAAAACGTTAAAATCATCACATGGGTTACTTCTAAGCATGGCGTCCTGTATATTTTGCTCTGTTAATCCTAATAAAACATGTATTCCATCTGCTGTTTTTTTTGCTATTTCCTCAGATATGAATAAATTTATTATTCGCTGTATAAGAGAATCATTACCAGTCTTTTTTGTATTGAGACTTTGGAGCACAACTCGTAATTCATCAGAAGCTTCACTACAATCTTCTATTATTCTTTCAGCGTTATCTTTAAGAAAACGCTCTTTATAAGCGAGAAAACCTTGATTATTGACAAGATGTGTTTTCCATAATGTCTTGCCCTGTTCCCCGCGGGGCTTAACAAAATCATGTATTACATCACAGGCTAATAATATCCTTAAACAAACATAAAACTGTTTATAGTTTATAAGGTTTAGGCCATCTTTACGAGAATTATAATAGTCGTAAAGATCTAATTGTATTTTCATATTATTAATTAATAAACATTTTAAAATGAACTGTAATTGTAATATATTACATGTGCATCCATGCCAAGTAATAACGCATCTGTTCAGGCTTTTTAAGATTGTTAAATTTAAAAAATACCTGTGCCGTATCGGCCATGTGTATAATTGTGTCCTTAAAATTTGCAAGATTGGAATCATCGTCGAGGTTATATGGATTTTCAATTATCATAATTGTATCTAAAATTCTTTGTCTGTGCATCAGTTTAAATACCCCAATGTATTTGGGTCCATTACCCCCACGAGAATCTTCAGGATAAAACCCAAGATAAAAATATTCTTTTGAGGTGTAACCCGCCGATACAGAAAGCATATTTAGATAATCGCGGTAGTAATGTTCATCAAAAAAGGGGGTGCTTTCATGTGCAATATGCATAAGCCAAGAATTTGACCAGCCTTGGGCATTCATGTGAGTAAGTAACTTAAGTTCTACTCCTCCGTCATATTCTTCGATAGAATTAAATAAATCTTGTTCTAGATTTATACATGCATTTCGTCTAGAAATTCTTGGCTTGATATAATTTATACATTGAGACGCAATAAAAGAATTACACGAAGTAATCAAAGATAACATACATTTACAATTACATTTATTTTATTTTTTAATTGTTATCTAAAATCGAAAGTACCTTATTTATAGTAGGAATACAAACGCCCATCTCCCTCGATACGGTTGATTTACTTGGACTTTTCAATTGTAAGTTTTTCTTGATTACGTAAAACAGTATCCCGGCAGTTGCCGATTTTGGAGTTACCGAATCTAGCTTATCTTTGTA
>Ga0181399_1000363_pt1 | contig 16761 bp, 15 predicted proteins | sample 22SPOviralmetaG_FD_130128 | JGI IMG/M metagenome (GOLD analysis project Ga0181399, IMG submission 130128) | Marine viral communities from the oligotrophic San Pedro Time Series (SPOT) site, San Pedro Channel, CA, USA - 22 SPOT_SRF_2011-05-21 | ecosystem: Environmental > Aquatic > Marine > Strait...
AAAACCAAGAAGGGTAAAGTGTCTAAGCTTCAGGAGTACCGTATGAAAGAACTAAAAGAATATGGATTTACCGCAGAGATTTACAGGGGATGAAAGTTTTTACGAAATGGAAGAAAACTTTTTGGAGGAGCTTGAGACTTTACCTCCACTGTATAGTGCTGGAATTATAATGCAGTTAGATAAGCTGGCAAGTGAAATGTATGAAGAAAAAAAATACACTGATGAACCAAGAAGGTTTGGTTTGGTCGCAGGTGTTGTTGCTATGCAAGAGCCCTTGTTCTTTAGTGTAGAATATCTTAACTCAAGAAGTATGTTTCCTTTGTTTTATAAATTTAATATTATAACTTCGGATGAATACTTAGACTACTTAAACCTAAATAAAACTATTGACTATGAAAACAATTGAAATAAACGAATCCTCAAAACTAAAAGCAATAAGAAATGAAGTCGTTAACAAATTTAACGCAGACATAACAAAGAAAAATAGAAACCGAGAGCTAGTGTATGGAAGAGCTGTTTATTATAAGCTATGCAAAAACTTAACCAGTCATTCTCTGACTGACATTGGCTCATTTATATGTAAAGACCACGCTACTGTGCTTCATGGCTTAAAAGTTTTTGAAACTTTTGAACTAAACAACGATTACTATTACCTCAATGCTTATGAAGAAATGTTTAATAAATTAAAATTAAACTATGCAATCAATATAAAAAACCCTAGGGATTTAAAAACAAAATATTACAAGTATATAAATGAAAACATTAATTTAAAAGAGAAAAACAAATCCATGCGTATTCTAATTAAAAAAGAATTTAAAGATATATTTAATGAGTGTAGAAAAGAGTTTGGGTATGTACCGCAAACTGCATACTTGAAGCAAAGATTTGCAAAAATTAATGAAATGTTGAAAAAAATTTCATAACTTTAAGCTGCATTGATACTTATGTCTTATAACATAGATGACATTGAAAAGATTCTAAACTTCACGAGCTGGAGTAATAAAAGGAAAATAGATACTCTTTTTGAGATTGACGCAGACCTTTATTGTAATTTAGGCAGCGACTCTAGTAAGACCGAAGTTGAAAAAGTAAAGAAACAGTCTCGTAAAATTTACAAGACTATAAAAAGAATCGATGAGTATACAGGAAGGTTATTGTTAAGAGAACAGTAAACCTTAAAAGATGAATATAACACCGCTAGAACAAAAGCGTCTTCAAAACATTAACTTTATAATGGAAGATATTCATGACTCAGTAAATGAAATATACGAAACATTGGTAGACCAAGAGTATGATGAAACTCGTAAGTCTATACTGACTCTTAATAGTAAATTAAAAACTATTAACGAATCAATAAACGATGAGCTATAAAGATTTCAGACCACGATTAAAAGGAGATAAAAAAATTGCATACGATAACCTAACTAAAAACGAGAGAAGGATTCTGGTTGTAGGAGATTTGCATGCACCATTTGAACTTGATGGATACTTAGATTTCTGTCAAGAAACTTACGCAAAGTATCTATGTAACCAAGTAATATTCATTGGAGATATTATAGATAACCATTACAGCTCTTATCACGAGACCTCCTCTGATGCACTTGGTGGTGCTGACGAGTTAGATTACGCTATACAAACTGTTAGTCATTGGAACAGAGCTTTTCCAGAAGCTGATGTGATTATAGGAAACCACGACAGAATGGTAATGCGGAAAGCTCAGACCTCAGCTATACCAACTATGTGGATTAAATCTTACAACGAGGTGCTGGGAACTAAATGGAACTGGGTGGAAAGGATAGTGTATGATAACGTACAGTACATACATGGAGAGGGTGGAACGGCTAGAACAAAAGCCAAGAATGATATGATGTCTACTGTACAAGGACACATACACACGCAAGCTTACATCGAATGGATGGTAGGTAGGAACTTTAGAGTCTTTGGTATGCAAGTAGGCTGTGGTATAGACACAACCTCATACGCAGCTGCTTACGCAAAGCATTTTAAAAAACAAGCTATTGGTTGTGGTGTAGTTCTAGGTGGACACACAGCTATTAATTGTCTTATGAATCTGTAATGAAGAATCCTAAAATAAATTTTGTTGTAGTGATTGTAATAAATAGTTTCTTATTATACTTACTATTTACATTCCTTTTCTAATCTTACGCCTACGCCTACGCTGGCTAATCTTAGTTTTAGATGTAGAGCGAGAGTTTAAACGAGCTGGCAAACGACCTGCTGGCGTTTCATCTTCCCACTGTGCAGCCATCTCAGGCATATTAGCGTACATCCATTTTCTTTGTGCTTGACTTTTAAAAGGCATTAATCAAATATATTTAATTCATCTTTTACTTCTTTAATAATATCTCGAACTTCTTTTTTCATCATGTCAGTTTCTTCATATATATCTTCCCCTAAAATTGATTCCATTTGTTTTTTAGACATAGATGAGCTAGTTTCACCTGCTTCTCTAGCTTCTGATGCTATTTTCTGAAGCCTGTCATACACATAATTAATTCCTTGAGCTGTTTCTGAAGGAACTACTCCAGCAGCATTTAAATAAGAAGTATTTAATAAAAGTTTTACCGCTGTCTTTTCCGCTTCGTTTAACTCATAATCTCCTATTTTTCCTTCTGTGTTAATTTTAGCTAAATCTGCAAGAACTTTTGCCTGTTTATACGGTATACTATATGTACCAAATTGTTCAAAAAAATCTTCAGGTCTTCCTTCAAAAAATTGAAAAGGGTCTTCCCCGTCTTCTGGATTATTGTAATATTCTAACAAATAATTTAAACCAAGGATTGCACCTGGGTCAAGGGGGGGTGCTGGACTCAAAAAATCAGTCATAATATTCCCAGCCCTACCTTTTATTCTGTTAGATAATTTCTTTTTTTCTTCTTCATCATCATAAAATCCAAGTAAATTTAAAGCGGTATAGGCTGTAGCTGTAGAAATTCCTAACCCTAAAGCACTAAAAACAATTTTTTCCAAAGCAGTTCCTGTTAATGAAGTAAGAGCATTTTGCTTTTGTTGAAAGCTAGAATTTTTACTAGTTAAAATTGTTGCATCAATATAATTTCTTGTTTTCTCATTCATAATAAATGATGAGAAAGGCATAAAAGCTTTAACAAATATTCTTGTATCCTCATTAGAAGGGTCATACCACTCTGCTTGAAGATTAGGGTCTGACACATATTGATATCTATCTACATTTCTCATAGCTTCATTAGCAGCTTTTTTATTAATAGTGTGGTTTTGTATATCAAATCCATCTTCTAATATATCTACGCCTTGTTTCTTCATTTCTTTTGCATAATAAGCCAACCATGAAACATTAGCTGCAAACCTATCACCTGGAAGCAAAAACTTTTCTAACATCCATCTGTTAGCCTTTTTAATTCCACTGAACACACTATTAACTCCTTTTTTTATTTTTTCAAGAGGGGTGTTGGCTTTTTTCTTAATATTTTCTTGAACATTATCTATTACCACAGAAGAACCTAAACCTCTGTTAGCAATAGCAGTTCCTGAATTTTTAACTAAATCTCTGTAAGCTTTAGATGTTAAAAATTTTTCCATGGAAGCAGCTGTAATTTCTCCTCCAGCATTAATCAAAGTGTTTACTAAAGGGGTAGATTGTTTTACAAGCTGTGTAGGTCCACCTAAAACTCTAGCCGTACCAATCGTAGCCCCAAAATCAGCAAGTTTAGCTACTTTTTTTTCTCCTCTATCCTTATACCTAGCACCTCTTTTTGAATTAACATATTTTTTAATTTTATTTATAATAATATTTTTTAAATTTCCATCTCCTAAAATTTTATTAATATCAGCACTCTCTATATAACCTTTAAGTTGAGCAATATTTTCAGCAGAATAAGCATCGGCTAATGCTCTTCTTATATTATTAAGTTGTCCGGAATCAAAATTTAAGTTGACATATCTATCAACTAAAATAGTTGGTTTTGTAACCGGTTTAAACACACCGGTTTCTTTATCATATATTTTTCTCCTTTCGCCTAACACTTCAGATATAGGGGTGTCTAAATCAGGAACATCTTTAATTATTTTTTTGGTAAGTATATCAGATGTATAATTTTCATCAGCACCTAATTCTCTATTGTAGACCTCAAGAGCTACCTTATCTAATAAAGGTTTAATTTCTCTCCATTTTTCTGTCATCCATTCAACAGCCTCAATGTTCACAGGGTCAACTTTGCTTTCTACATCGAGAGGGTTGTTTGAATCTTTGAGTATTTTATCGTAGACTCCTCTGTACACACTACCTAATTGAACTTCGTCTGGCTCTGTTGATTTTTCAAACGCTTTTATATCATTTTCAATTAATTTTTTTCTTCTGTTAAACTCATCTTGTTTTTCTTTTATCGTACCGGTTATAGACCTTCTGACAAAAGCAAACATTCCTCTTTCAGTAATATTATCTTCTGTATTAAATGCCTCGTTGTTTGCTTTTTTACTATTAGGAAATTCTTTTTTATACTCTTTTGTAATTTCAGTTGCTTCCGTTTCTGCCTTAGCCATGTCAGCTTGTACATTACTAAAACCACTATCCTCTTGAAATGCGCTTGATTTTCCTTTGTCTCTAAAAGCAAAATCAATAGTCTGTGTTGTGCTAGCCACATTACTTAACCATTTATTTTCAATCCCTTGTTTTATGTCAACTCTTGATTCAGTTACCGCCAATCCATCTTTAATATTCTTATCTCTATTTAAATTACCTTCATAGTTTTTCACTATTCTAGCCATGGCTGCTGTTGAACCATTGGTAGCAAAATTATTAAGAGCATCAAGCGCAAAAGCTGCCTCTTCATTTGTAAGTTTATCAGTATCAATTTTAAGGAATTTTTCTACTAAATCTTTTTGTTGTTTATTTATGTTAATTACGTCATTGGAAAAAGGGTCTACACCAGTGTCTAATATACTTTGTATTACCCCCCCTATACTATCAAAACCTTTTGCTAATGAACTTCTAATTTCTTTTTCTTTTTTGTTAGCCTCTTCTTGTTTTGATTCTGGCGTTAACTCAGCTTCAGGATATAATAATGATTTTAATTCTTTTAAAGGTATGTTTGTTTCAAGGTCACCCATCAAAGCTTTGTACGTTTCTTCTTCTAGTTGCTGCTGCTCTTCTTTTATTTTATTTAACTCCCTTGAACTATAGGCATCAATTTCTGAAACAATAAAAGGAGACCCAGGTTTAGCTCTTCCTTTAACTTTTTTAGTTGGTATTAATCCTGTATTTAATTTTTTAGCAATCTCCAAATATTCTTTTAAATTATCTACCTTATTAGGATTAATTTTTAAAAATTGTTGTGCTGGAGTAGCTAAGTTGCCAAACAACTTGTCCTTCTCTTTAAGTTCTGAAACCTTTCTAGCAATTGATTTTTTTTCATCACGAGCGTCTTTTAACTCTTTTTTTAATACAGCATCATCAAAAGTTTTGTCAATTTTTTCTATGAATTGATTTACTTTTACGGGATTTTTAAAATTAAGTTTTGCTACTTCTTTAATTAAAGATTTAGCTCTTCTTGCAAAGACTTCGCCTTTTGGTTGCAACTTACTTATCAACTCTAATGTTGCCTTTTTTCTTTGAGAGGCATCAGATTTTTCATCTTGTATTTTTTTTCTGATTACTTCATCTTTTCTTAATACCTTTTGTAAAGGCAATTCATTAGGGGGTACAACTTCAATATCTTCATCAAACGTTACCTCAGTTTCTGTTTTGGTATCAGGCAAAGGGATTGTTGTTGTTACTGGCGCACTCTGTTGAATTATCTCATCGAGCTTTGACAAGACTTGCTCTTCTGTAGGTGACTCAACACCCTCATCAAGCAAAGCTTTTTCAGCTTCTTCCCTAGTAGCCTGCTGTTCCGTTTCAATACCAAATTGAGTTTCACTAATAATCTCTAACTCTTGGTCTATTGCAGCTATCCTGTCTCTTTGTTTCTTAAACAATGCAGGATTTTTATCTTTAACTAATTCTTGTAAAGTTATTTGTTCTTGCAATAATCCCGCTGCCTTGTTCTTGTCTGCATCACTAAGTTCTGCTCCTTCTAGTTGACTGTTTATGTTTTGTGCAATATTATAATTATCCATTATCTCTTGCATCTCAAGCTGAGTTATCTTTCCTTTTTTAACTTCTCTCTTTAATGTTTCTTTTAAAAACAATTCAGAATTTGGAGCTTCTACAATTGGAAGTTTTGAAATGTCAACGGTAAAGTCCCCAGTCTCTGGTTTAAACACATTAACTAAATCCGAATACTCAGACTCTGAAACTTTTTTACCTAAATTATTTATCTGAGCTTGTTGTTGTATAAGCCTCATGCCTGGACCAGCAACTTTTACAGGGCCTCCAGCTGCACCACCAATAATATATGTATCTGCTGTTTCAAGAAAAAAGTTTTCAAATGCTTTTTCATCTCCTGTTAAAACCAAGTCAAGAGCTCTCTCACTAACATCGGTTAAGACCTCACTTGTTCCTTCTATATTAAATCCTTTTAAAAAATTATAGACAATCGAAGTAAAACTTTCTTTAACTTTAGATGCTCCCCCTTCTTTATATAATTGTTTTAATATTTTAAAAGAAGAGTTACCCAGTCCTCTAGTAAACTTTTCAAAGTATCCCTCTGCTACACCTGTTCCTACTGCATTTATATATCTTGATACCGTTAAGTCTTCACCATCTTCTTGCAGGGTTCGGCTTTTGCCAGAACCCGCTGAAGCTCCTAAAGCGTATATACCTCCTGGAGTCATAGCTAAAACAAGAGATGGTATAGCTCCGGCTACTTCATTTATTAATCTTCTAGTGCCCCTCCCTGTGTTTTCAATCGAAAATAAATCCTGACCTATCGATGTCTCAAATTTAGCTAAAGATTCATTTATTATATTAGCTTGCTCTTGCTGTCTCTGACTAAATTCAATTGCCTTTGAACCACCATAGTACTCAGACACCACTTCCCCCGTATCATCAACCCCAATTAACGGCGTTGGTATTTTACCTGAAATTCCTACACCAGGAGTAGTAGATAATATTTTTTCTCTATCTTCTACAGATAATTTATTGTATTCTTTTTTAAACTCTGGGTCTAAAGATTGTCTTATAGATACATCAAGCTCTCTCAGGCTTACAGGAAGTCTTGCAAGACCACTAACTGTGGTTTTTAATGCAGACTTAAATTTTTTAAAACCTTCTCCTTTTGGAACTTCGGTAGCAAATTTACTTTGAGATGAGTCGAAAAATCCCGACGTGCCACTTTCCGATGGTGAATCTGTATCTTGGTTGAAATTTTCGTTTTTTTTTACACCCAAAAGATTAGCAAAGTTTTCTTCTGAATCTTTGTACCCATCAGCTTGAAATAATCCATAAGAATACTTAAAGGCTTCAGGGTTTGTGTCTATAAGATTTTTGAAATTATCAATAGAGCCTGTATAGCCATCAGCTTGAAATAATTCATAGGCAATTTGTAATGCTTTATCGTTCATATTTAATTATTACCTGTGTTAAACTGGCCTGCTCCACCCGGTGGTTGAGTATCATCTAGTGCTCCTGCTATAATTGCATCTTCGACTATTTGGTCAAATCCTCTTTGTCTAATTAATAGTTCTCCTAAAAGCACTTGTAATTCTGCAGCGTCATCACTCAAGTTAAAGTTTACTGTAGTTGGCTTATCAGCATCTGGTTTTTTGTATTGAATAGTAGCCTTACCACTTTCATCTCTTGTAAGTTTTATGTCTCTGTAATCAAAGTTTTGAAACGCACTGACTATAGTACTTTCTATATTTTCTGGTGTTAAGCCTGCTGTAGGGAAAAAGCCACGAGCATAACCTCTTATGGCTGGTAAGGTACGAGATTTTCCAGCTCTATTTGCTTCTGCATTTGTTGCTGCAATGGAAGCGTCTCTCCATTGTATGTCTAAGTCTATTAATCGTTTAGCCTTATAAGCTTTTTCTTTTTTACTAAATTCTGACCTACCTTTTACTTGTTCAACAATATAATCTTCTGCCTCTTTTCTTTGGGCGTCACTTACAATTGGATTGTCATTGTTGTCTACATATAATACACTAGTATTTTGTTGTAGCTCTTTCATATAAGCATCTCTTTCTTCTTTCGTTTGTAGGTTGTAATACTCCGTAGGCAGTGCCTGTATGTCATAACCAGTCACATCTTTTACAAGAATATCAAACACATGAGTGTTTTGTTGTACTGAAGCCTGAGCTTGTTTTCTCACAAACTCCTCATCAAAGACAACCTCTTTTCGTATTACTTTACCTTCTGCATCTTTAATTTCTTTTTCTACTAACAATTTCCCTGACACAATACCACCTAAATCATCTTCAAATGTATTTGCTTTAACATCTAATATGGTATCAATTGCTCCTTTTGTATCAAAAGCAGTTTGTTTATTCACGCTTCTTCTTAAGAATTGTGACATATCTACTACCTCTTTTTCCCCGTCTTCGTTTAGTACAAAGAAAGTAGTCTCACCACTTACTGGGTCAACCATTGGAGTTATACCCTCTAAACTAAATAATCTTTGATTTTTAGCATTACCCCAGTTTGTCAATGCCGAACCATCACCTGTAGCAAGCTCAGCTGAAGTGTCAAACCCTTCAACATAAGCTTTAGCTCCTGCCATCATACCGGTTGCTCCGCTTGTTACTGTCCCTCTGAATGTGGTGAAATCTTGCTCAGTTATATCACCTCTCTTGAGTTGATTCATTTTATCGAGCATAGCTTTAGATATCATTGTAGTGTAATTTCCCATCAATTGTTGATAGACGGTGTCACCACCCATAGGCCTTTCCATTAACATCTTAGTAAACTCCTTCTGGTCTTCTTCTATTTTATCTCTTCGACCCTGCCTGTCTTTTTCAATACTTTTTAAAGCATCATTAGCATCTCTTGTTATCTGACCCCAGTCGACCTGAGTGGGCTTATCATCTCTTATGTATCCAAATCCTACTGCCATATCTTATGTTCCTGGGAATATTGAAGTGTAATCTATTCCTTTTTTCTGTAAAAAAGCCTTTCCTGCTGCATCACCATCTCTTTTAGCAATTCTTTGAGCTCTTCGTCCTAACCTTCCTTCTCTTCCTGCCGCAGTATCAGCATACAAACCTCTACTTTCCATTGCACCTAAACCAACATCAACTAATCCTTCAACTCCTGCTTGCATGGCTTGAGCTCTCGCTGCTCTTGCATCTGCTGCTCTCATTTGTTGTCCTTGTGCTTCTCCTAAATCCAAACCTACTCTTTGTTGTTGTAGGTTTACATCTTCCTGTGCTTTTAATAAATCTAAATCAGCCATTTCTTGAGCCATATCTGCACGTACTTCAGCCTGAGCTGCTTGTTGTGCTTGCACCACTCTACCTGCTGTAGCAGCTGCACCCCTTGGGTCTCCCTCTACACCCGCCTGAAGTGCTGACGCACCTTGTTGAAGTAAAGCTTCTCTTTCAAGTTCATAAGGTTCTTTAGCTATAGATAAACCACTTAACATGTTTACCTCTAATTTTTTCTTTGCTTCTGCTAATGCTTTGGCTGCTGCTTTGTTTGCGTCACGCTCAGCTTGAGCTTGCTTACCTGCCTGAATAAAGCTGAAAGCTGAACCAGCTGCTGACATTCCCAATGCTGCGATAGTTGTAAATGCTGCCATATTATATTTTTTTTATCATTTCGTGTGTGTAAGAATCTCCCTTTATGTATCCTAATTCTTCGTATGTTTTACTTAAACCTTCATGTCTTAAAAGCGCATATATATAATTACTTCCATTTTCCTGACAGATGTTTGTTAATACAGCTATCAAAAACTTAACTGCCTCGTGCCTTAACTGGGTGTCCTCTATTTTTTTGTCGGATATAATCCAGTCTACCCACGAAACTTTTGAGTTGGTCATGTACATAAAACCAGCACAAATAGGCTTTTCGTTATGTGTAACCATCAATCCTCCTACTCCATTATTCGGTAAAAAATCTTTAGGCGGCGGTTGCCAATCCCAATCTTTCCACCATCCCACCAAAACATCTTCATAGTCTGAAGGACCTAATTCAATTATATTAAAATCCATTCTATGCAAAGATACTAATTTTTACGGATAGCTTTTCATTACATCGCTCTCTACTGCAAACAGTTCCGTAGCCTGAGTGTTGTAGTTTGTTATAGTAAATATACAATAATGTCCTAGTAAACCATGAGATTCAGCTTCAGAACTTTTTATAAACATAATGTATGGATTATTTAATGGAAAAGCCACAGTGTTTGCAGAGGTTGTGCTTACTATTAATTCATTTATTCCGTTTTGTAAATCTACATTTATTTGTGTTACAATACCACCATAAGAAATTTCAGTGTATTGAGGTAGAGAATGGTATACATAATCACCTACGCTTATAAAATTACCTATAGATACTAGTGGGTTTGTAGAAAAACTAAGAGTTGTTGTCCCTTGTGTGATAGCTACATTAGATGTTTTTCCAATACCATTAGCAGACCTCATTGCGTATTGTCCTTCAAGTGCTGGTACTTCTCCGCTTTGTCTAAGATACGCAAACCAAGCTCCTTCTTTCTTTTCAAACCAACCATCTTCCATAAAGCCATTTATTTGTATATCTGTTTCTAAATAAGATTCCCAAGCATCATTAGATTCTAAATTCAAAGTTTTAAAAACTTTATTTTCCAGTGGGTTTTGATTAAATACACTTGTTATTTGTGAATTAAATTGCTCACCATAGTAATTATTTCTTAACTCATTAGTGTTGTGTCGATATAAATTACCTCCTTTAAATGTGTAAAAAAAGTTATTCATTCCTATCATATACTCTGGTATATAAGAATAAAATGATGGCCACCCTTTAGAGTTTTCACTATAACTAACTGTCCACTCAGTGTTAACTGGCGACGGTATGGGTGGTACAACACTTTTAGGTGTTGGCGCTGGAGTGGCTGGGGTTGGGACTGGAGGCGTAGAAGGGTTACACTCAGTTGAAAATCTTAAATTATTTTGACCTAAAAAATATTCTCCATTTGTAGACCTTGGATATAGCGTTTGATAACTAATAGTTCCAAAATCATTATTTACATTTAGTGTTATTGTGCCTGAATAAAAAGGGTAAGTATTACCATCTAATGCAGTTGCAGTTTCTTCTAAATTATCAGCATTTCCTGTGTAGGAAATTAAATTTTCTTTTCCATTATTTAAAAAAGCAATTGGCCACCTTTCAGGTACATCTTTTATTTGGTATACTCCAGTGTTAACACCGTAAATTCCCCACGCTCCATTTATAACATAAATATTTGCAGAATTATTTTGAGAGGTTAATTCATTGACTGAAAGAGTATTATTAAAACTCAAACAATATTGAGCTACACCTGGGGGTGATGGTGGTGGTGATGGTGGTGGTGATGGTGGTGGCGCTATGCCAGTAGCACACGTCGCACAATCGCTATAGCTTGGAATATTTTCGACATCTAAATTTGATGGGTCTGCTTGATTTACACCATTTGTCCAACAAATAGATTGATAAGCTAAAGTGTTTGGCCACGCAGTAAAACTAACCGGTGCTCTAAATATTTGTTTTTGACTAGAGTTGTTGCAGTTTTCATATTCATAATAGTTATATTGTTGTACAGGTGTTTTGTCAGCATCACCACACTTTGTTGTACAGTTTTTACTAAAATCATTTACAACACCATAAACAGATGTTTTTCTAATTTCAGAACCACGCTCTAAACAATATACGTGAATGTCATTTGCAGGAACTTTTATATTTATTTTATCACCACTATAACAAGTGACTACCCACGTACAATAACCATTCTCGTCACCTATTTCGTCAATAGGACATACAAAATTAATTTCAGCACCAGCCATAAAGTGATTATTTATTTACAAATTTACAAAATTAATGCTTACCTATTTAATTTAGCATCCACTCCTTAACCAAGTTGTAGAAACCATTGTCAGGGTATTTACATATATCGTGATTTGGAAAAGTTCTTTTATTAAACACAGGGTCAACACTATAATGAGCAAAAAAATGTTCTTGTTCATTATAATGATTAAAATTAGGAATATACGTATTGTTTTGACCAATCATTTTAATTTTATTATTATGACATACTATTGATAAAGCAGTCATACAACTCCACCATTTCCAAGTAGGCTCTTCTTTTGATTCTACAATCTGTTCAGCTACAGATATAATTTCATCTATAATGTTTTTCAAAACTTTAACTTTAATAAATATAGGAACAAACCCTCCATTCATATACTGCCCATCTTCGTGTTTTAAATAAGGTTTTATTTTATTATAGTTCTGTTTACTTGAGTTTGCTATAAACATGTGCCAGTCTTCATATCCATCATAACATATTATAGAATTATCATCAGGCAAAATACCTGTATATGGTTTTAAACTTACCATGTCCATATCACAAAGAACCAGTATATCATCATCTTTGTATTGTGACAGTAATGGTTTTAAAGAAGAAATAACATTAATTACAATACAGTTATCATTTCTGCTTGACACATAATTCCATATAGGTGGACAAATATAATAAGGCAAACCTTTTAAATCCCAATCAATTGAATTATATGTAGGACTATTTACAGTGTTTTGTTTTACCACTGTAACCAAACTATTAAACACTGCTTTATCTTTATATGATTTCTGTTGAGCATAAGCCCAAAAGTTCGCCATCCATTTATAACGTTCATCAACTATAGCGCTAGGTATAAATCTAATCATAAATTAATATGTTTGACCAGGTACAGGTTTTTGAATATGCTCATGTTTTAAATCAATAGTATTATGAATCAAAACCTTTTCTTCATCTTTTATTGCTATAGGAAATAATAACTGGTCTTGAACGTGATAATATTTTTGAGTATACTCTTCCATTTTTTGTTTTATAATTTGAAACCTTTGATGTGTTGTATTATAAACCATCATACCTCCATAAAATAATTTTAAATCCTCATAACCTTTATTTTCATTTTCTTTAATTGTTCTTATCATTTCATTTATATCATTTTTATATCTTGGAAAACTTAATGATTTAAAAAATTCGTGATATATACTTGAGGTGTTTATAAAAGATAAAAAAGAATTGTTGCCAATTAACTCTATTAATTTTATAGCGTGATTATGTTGTATTTTATATTTATGGTCTATATAAATTACATATTTTGTTTCAGCAATATGATGTTTTAAAAATTTAACATACTTGGATTGTCTTGTGCCTTCCCTCAGGTCGTATGTATGTGTAAATGGTAAGATGCGAACCTCCCATCCATTTTGGTTAGCATGTTCATTAAATTCAACATCTCTTAATGTAGTATATACTATAGCATTCTTAATATTTGTTTTATGTACCTTATTAAAATATCCGGTTACACAAGTAACAACAGTATAATCATTTATATCTGCAGCCATCTTTTATTATTCATTGTCCAGTCAACAGTTTCTTTTAACTTATTATAAACCTCGCTAGGTGTCCAACCGATAGATTTCATTTTATTTCCACAAAGAGCATATCGTAAATCGTGCCCAGGTCTTGAAGAATGAAAATCAATTATTTCATAATTTAATTTTTTACCAAGCACATCAGCAATATAGGACGCTAATGACAGATTGTCTATTTCTTCTGAACCTACTATGTTATATTTAGGACATTTAATACCAGTGACATCAGCAACAGAGGGAGTGTTATTGTTTAATAAAAACAACAATGCATCAGCAACATCTTTAGCATGAATATAATGTCTGCTTCCGGCTTTATTTTTTTTATCATTACCGTGTATAAATATTTTTTCACCTTTCAAAACCTTATTAATACACATAGGTATAAATTTTTCTGGATGTTGTCTCTCACCAAATACATTCATAGTATGTGTTATAATATTTGGCATTTTATATGTGTTTTCAAAAGCTACAACTAACTCCTCTGCGCCTGCTTTAGAAGCACTATATGGATTAGTTGAATTATATCTATCATTCTCTTTATACTTTACGTCTCCTGGAGCTGGCCCAAACACTTCATCTGTACTAAAGTATACAAACTTATCTAAACTGTCTATAGATTTAGCGTATTCAAGAATATTGGCTGTTCCTACTACATTATCCATAACAAACTCCATAGGATAATCTATACTTCTATCTACGTGTGAACCGGCAGCCAAATGTGCTATATAATTAATATCGCCTATAGCTGAAACTATTTGTGAATTTAATGGAGCTTTTAAATCGTGATGTATAATTTTAACCCTATTACTATCTTTACGACCGCCTACTACTTCTTGTAATCTATTTAGATTACCACTGAAATCAAGTCTGTCTAAAGACACAATTTTCCAATCAGTATTATTTAATATATTTTCTATAACGTGATGAGCTATAAAACCTGCCCCACCTGTTACTAAAATTGACTTACTCATTGTTTGTAAACCCAATCTTTTAATTGATAATGTACATAAAAGTTTCTAAAAAAAGCCCCCCCAAAAGATTCCTTTCTTCCGTGTTCACAAACTGCTGATTCATAAAGTATCATGTCACCTGGCTGCGCATACACCTTATACCACTCTCCATCGTGACCTTGTATATCTAAGGGCCAATCATCTGCATATTTTTTATTTTGACACCCACATCTTAAATCTTTATCTACTATAATAATTGATGAAATGTGATGAGTAGCAATTCTATCTACGTGTGGTGTTAATGTAGCGCCTTTTGTATACGACCTTATACCATAAATAAATGAAGGCGTTAAAGACTCTTTTATCCAATCCTCGTGTGTCTTTAATAATTGCTGATGAATTAAAGTTTTTACACTTGGCAAGTGGTCAAATGACATAATTTCAGAATCACCACCTACTATAAATTCTTTTTTTCCATCAAATTCTTCTGTTTGTTTTTTATCTTTTAATAACTCATAAGACTCGTTAATTAAGTTCCAGGTTTCTTTTGGACACTTCACTAAAGTAAAACCATTATCAGTAAGTCTTGGAAAGTCATCTACATTAGTAAACTCTTTTTTTTCAATTTTTTGTTTCAAATTTTGTGTCTCTGAAGCTTTAACTATATAAGATTTATTCTGCATACCTTCAACAATTTTTGACTCTTCAACTTTTTGAACAGGTTTTTCTTTTTGCGAATCATAATACATTTTTTCATCACCAGCTCCATCCCAACCTTTTTCTCTCCACCAAGATGTTACAATGTATTTTTTACCCTCGTCTACAGTTACACCTTCATGAATATATTGGTCTTGTAATTTATCTTCTTTTAAATTATACCACCATAAAGCTTTACCTGTCTCAGGTTCTACAGTTTTTTGTAGAGTAGGAAAGTGAGTGCCTCCTCCTACAAAATCTTCGTTTAAATATATCATTAAAGTATGGGTTCTATTTCCAGAAGCTTTACAATGCATATCATAAGCAGCTCCACTAAAAAAATCATTATGGGGTTTAAAATACTGACCCGGCTGATATAATTGACCTTGAAGCGCCTCTCCTTTGTGTGGCTCTAACCCTAGTGTGTCAGCTATTTTGTTTTTTATTTTAGACATTATTGGATTATTCATATCTAAATTTGACGTGCTTGACGTTCTGTAATCTGTAACATCACTTCTATCTGTTCCCCCTACAACAACAGATGAGCGCGTATGATTAGCATCAATCATTTTAATAAGTTCTTGACACTCCTCGGGTGTAATAAAATTATGTATTTCCTCCATTTGATTTGATTTAATTTCAAATAAAGTTAATCATAATTATTTAAAATGAAAAACTATGGACAATTAGTAACAGTACACGATAATGTAAATGATGAACCATTCCAGTATCTATAGAAACTTCCGTTGTTATAATAACCTGCTAATGCAGCTCTATCACAATTTGGAGTTCTATATAAAAGTGTTGCAGTACAGAAATCACTTGTGTTTATATAGTAAAACTCATAGTCGTCACACACAATTTCATTTACGCTTGATACAAACTCTAAATTTACAAGATTACAAGATGGACTTGGGACTGGTGTCGGCACTGGTGTTGGAGTTGGTGGATTTTGACAATCTAAACAAAGATTGAATGACGCATATAAAGTATATGAACCATTAACACCTGAACCAGCGTTTGTGTCAAATTCAAAACATATCGACCCACTTTTTAACACATTAGGGAATGTAGTGCCAAATGGCGCGCTTACATCTAATAAATTAGTAGGGTCGTCACAATCTAAGTATCTTCCATATATTGTAGTTGGAGTTGGAACTGGAGTTGGTGGAGTTGGCGTAGGAGTTGGAGTAGGACAAGGCCCATTTAGAGTCACATTCCCATTACCGCTTGTTACAGTAGGCATCCCTAATGCACAAACTGGTATTGAATCACCATCCGGTACACTTTCAGTTTGCGAACTACCACTACAATCTGTGTAACTGAACGTTCCGCCACCAGAGCCTCCTTCTAACTCCCATTCATTACAACCACTTGGTGTAGGAGCTGGTGTAGGAGTTGGTGTAGGAGTTGGTGGATTAGCTGCTATACATGCATCACAATCTACGTAAACATTTATATAATCATTAGTATTTACTCCTGCTGTATCTTCAGTTATCTCATAACATTTACCATCGTTCATTTCTACTATATCTCCTGGTCCAACACCACTTGCAAATGTTGCTCTAACAGTAGTAAGTGTTGCACTACCTCCTCCTGGACAAATAGTAACTTGATAGTAGTTATAAGAAG
>Ga0181399_1000367_pt1 | contig 16717 bp, 15 predicted proteins | sample 22SPOviralmetaG_FD_130128 | JGI IMG/M metagenome (GOLD analysis project Ga0181399, IMG submission 130128) | Marine viral communities from the oligotrophic San Pedro Time Series (SPOT) site, San Pedro Channel, CA, USA - 22 SPOT_SRF_2011-05-21 | ecosystem: Environmental > Aquatic > Marine > Strait...
AAGCAAATAAGATTTAACGAATATCTGCCTGTGACCGCGTATTGTGTTACGAAATGGGTAGACCCAGAAAAAACGGTAATTTTTGAATGAGTAATTTTGACTATAAAGACAAAGAAGAATGGAAGGCACTGATCTTCACTATTGTGTTTTTTAGTGTTGGTTTTAGTTCACTACTGTGGATAAATTAAAGGAATAATGATAATGATTGAGGAAACAAAAGAAGTAATTGATATAGCCGCGGCATCCACTGCAATATTAACTATAGGCGCATGGTTACCACCTGTTGCTTCTTTGTTTACTATTGTTTGGTTAGGTTTACGTATATATGAATCTGACACAGTACAGAAAATTATTTTTGGAAAAACCTTGACATCCAACAAAAAATAGTGTATAATAATATGACTATCTTAACTTCATTAATAGGACCAGTTACAGGGCTTTTAGATAAGTTTATAGAAGATAAAGATAAAAAAAATGCAATTGCTTTTGAATTATCTACTTTAGCTGAAAAACATGCTCAAGAATTAGCTAAAGCTCAATTACAAGTTAATAAAACTGAAGCGGCACATAAGTCTTTGTTTGTAAGTGGTTGGAGACCCGCTGTTGGTTGGTCTTGTTGTCTTGCAATGACAGCTCAATTTCTTTTTATACCTATGGCTAATTTTGCACTTGCTTTATCTAGCTCTACAATAATTATTCCTCTTATTGATTTGTCAACTATGATGCCTGTGCTTCTTGGTATGTTAGGATTAGGAACTATGAGAACTGTAGAAAAAACTAAAGGCGTTCAACGAGATAAATAATTATGGCTCTTACTCCTAAGCTTAGTAATAATAAGTCTAAAAAAGATTCTATTGAAGACGCTATTAAAGAACTAAACGAAAACACTAGAGATCCTTGGGATGATTCTGAGGAAACTATTGGTGGATCAAAAGAAACTGAAGACACTAGAGATCCTTGGGATGATTCTGAGGAAACTATTGGTGGATCAAAAGAAACTGAAGACACTATAGAAACTCAAGAAACTGAAAACATTACAGAGCCTTTTGTTCCTACTGAGCAAGAAGGATCAATTAAAGATTCTGATCCTGTTATTCCTGAAGAAGAAGAAGAAGACACTAGAGATCCTTGGGATGATTCTGGGGAAACTGTTGGTGGAGTAAACGAACCAGAAGATCCTGTTAGCGAAGATACTGACGAACCAGAAGATGAAGAGTCACCAGATGAACAAGCAGGAGAAACAGAAACTTTTGGAGAAGATCAAGGTTCAGATGAAAACGACGGTTCAAGAACAACAGACGGGTTGTTTGGTGATTTTTTAGACAATGGCGATAGTTCTGAAGAAGAAGGAGAAGGAGGAGAAGGAGGAGAAGGAGAAGATTTTGATATTGTTGGATGGTATACTAATCTTCTTGAAAACCCTAACACTGAAGAAGCTATAGCAGAAAGAAAGGCTTACGCTTTTACTGCTTTTGATCCTAATCGTAATGAACTGCAAGGAACTACTTATGAAGGTTGGGCCAAAGATCAAGTAATTGGTTGGCCTTTTATTAGATTAGTTGAAGAAAACAGTTTAGGCTTGGCTGATAGTTTACCTCAAGAACTTGTAGTTGATTATCCTTATGACTACGATGGTTCTCGTCTTTTTATGAAAATTCCAGAAACAGGCGGAAATACAGATTTACATCAAGGTTTTACTGACGAAGAAAGAACAGAACTTCAAGACTTAGAAGATAGAGGTTTTTTCATTGACATAAGCAATGGAGAAGCAGGTGTTGGTGAATATTCTTTAATGTGGTTTGAAGATCCTCCTGAAGAATCTACGTGGGATACTTTTTTAAATAATCCAATTACAAACATTGTTGCTTCTTTAATTCCCGGAGGTCAGCTTGCTCTTACGGCTGTTAAAGCGGCTTCTGGAGAAACTTTACACGCTAGCGATTGGTTTAACTTAGGTGTAGGAACTTTAGAAGCTTTAGGGACAATACAAGCCCCTACAATGGGTGTAGATGCCGCAGGTAATCCTGTTGTTATTGAAGAAGGTTTAGGTTTGTTTGGCTATAGCTATGAGGATACTTTAGATTTTCTTGATTTAGCGTCTAACTCTAATAATCCCGCAGGTGTTTTAATTAAGAAATTTAATCTAACTGCTCCTGCTTTAGAAGCTGTTGGTTTAAGTGAAGATTTTTTTACTGATAATAATATTAGTGTTTCCTATACTGACTTTGTAGACGCAGTAGAATTAGCTTCTTCTGCTTTTGCAGGGGGACAAAGTTTAGAGGATAGTTTAGGAGGCGGTTTACTTAAATATTTAATAGAAACTGGCGATCTTGAGTTAGGGACCCTTGAAGACCTTATTAGAGAAATTGGCGGTTTAATAGATGATAATTTTTTCCAACCTATTTTAGACGCTGTTCCAGACGGTTTTGAAGACACTCTTTTAGACGCTTTAAATCAGTTTGGCAGTGATTTTGATGACAATGTGTTGCAGGAAATTAGAGAACTTATTGAAGGAGGTACAGAAGGTTTAGGTGATCTTTTGTATGGTCTGGGAGAAGGAACAGGAGAAATACTTGATGCTTTAAGTCCTTTAGGTTCTTTATTGGAAGACATAGCACAAGCTACTGGTTCTACAGTAGAAGACATTTTACAAGGAGTGGGAGACGTAGGTCAAGACGTACTAGATGCGTTAGGTCCTTTAGGGGATCAGCTTGCTGACATAGCGGAAGCAACAGGCTCTACAGTAGAAGATATACTTAAAGGTGTTGTAGGTGTAGGCGAAGATATTCTAGGTGGTGTAGAGGATATTGGAGAAGACATGTTAGATGCCTTAGGACCTATTGGTGATCAGCTTAAAGAAATAGCGAAAGCTACAGGATCTACTGTTGAAGATGTTATTAAAGGGATGGTAAACGCCTTAGATCCTTTGTCTCAATCTTTAGCTGACTTTGCTTCAGAAACAGGAGAAACTTTAGCAGAGATTGCAGAAGCTTTAGGTGTTTCCGTAGAAGATATACTTACTGGTGTTGTTGACGTAGGCGAAGACATCTTAGAAGGAGTTGGGGATGTTGGCCAAGATGTAATAGACGCGCTAGGGCCATTAGGTGATCAATTAGAGGCTATTGCAGAAGCTACAGGAGCTACTGTTGAAGATGTAATATCAGGAGTAGTAGATCTTTTAGATCCTTTAGGTGAAGCAATAGGAGATGTAGGAACATTAGTTGGAGATGTTGGAGAAAACATTCTTGACGCTATTGGTGAAGGTGTAGATTCTGTAGAAGACCTTATTGGACCTTTAGGTGAAGCTATAGAAGCTATAGCAGAAGCTACAGGCTCTACAGTTGCTGACGTACTTGAAGGAATAACTGGATTAGGCGAAGATATTCTAGGTGGTGTAGCAGACGTAGGTGAAGACGTAATAGATGCATTAGGTCCTTTAGGTGATACTTTAGTTGACATAGCGGAAGCTACAGGCTCTACAGTTGAAGATGTTATTACCGGAGTAGTCGACTTACTTGATCCTTTAGGTGAAGCAATAGGAGATGTTGGAGATTTAGTAGAAGACCTAAGTGGCGACATTCTTGACGCTATTGAAGAAGGCGGTGATGCACTAGGTGACATGTTAGAACCTATAGCTGATGCTATTGCTGACATAGCGGAAGCAACAGGCTCTACAGTAGAAGACGTACTTGAAGGGATAGGAAACTTAGGTGAAGACGTTCTAGAAGGTGTAGAAGGAATAGGAGAGGATCTTATTGATGCTTTAGGGCCTTTAGGTGAAGCTCTTGGTGATTTCGCTGAAGCCACAGGAGAAAGTATTGAAGACGTACTAGATGTTGTAGGCGACTTAAGTGGAGATATTTTAGAAGGAGTAGGCGAAATAGGTGAAGGGATACTTGATGCTATTGAGTCAGGCAGTGAAGGTTTAATTGAGTTTATTGAGGACACAGGAGCTACATTAGAAGACATTATTGAGGCTACAGGTGAAACTTTAGAAGACATTATTAATGCTTCTGGAAGCACCTTAGAAGACTTATTAAAAGCTACTGGTTCTACGTTAGAAGATGCTTTATCTTTAACAGGTGAAACTTTAGAAAACTTGTTAAAATTAACAGGCTCTAGTATTGAAAGTTTGCTAACAGCAGGTTTCTCAGGCCTTGCTATTCAAGAAGCACAAAATGCTGAAAAAGAAAGAGTTAGAGCTTTAGCTACAAGAACTACAGATAACTTGTTTGAAGACCCATTTGAGTTTACTACTAAAGTTGAGGATACTCAAGAACTTGTTAAATTATTAGAAACAGAAAAAAGGAATGCCTCATGACTTACCTACAATTAGTAAACAGTGTTTTAAGAAGATTGCGTGAAGATGAAGTATCTTCCGTATCTCAAAATGCTTATTCTAAACTTGTCGGGGAGCTTGTAAACGAAGCCAAACAAACAATAGAGCAAACTTGGGATTGGACAGCACTTAGAACAACTAAGTCTATTAATACTGCCCAAGGTACTTATAATTATACAGTTACTGATTCACAGAACCAAATGAAAATACTTGACATTATTAACGACACAAGTAATACATTTATGCAACGCAGGGGTTCTAGTTGGATGCGTAATGTATATTTAAATCAAGACGCTCCTGAAGGTTCTCCTCTTTACTATACGTACAAAAGCGTAGACAGTAACGGGGATAACACGTTTGATATCTACCCTACTCCTGATGGTGTCTACTCTCTTAACTTTAATGTTGTACAACGTACTTCTAATTTGTCAGCAGATACAGACAAACTAACAATACCTAACCATCCTGTTGTTTTACTTGCTACTGCCTTAGGTGCAAGAGAGCGAGGAGAAACAGGAGGCACTAGCGCTGTAGAACAGTTTGGTTTAGCTGACAAAGCTATAGCCGATGCAGTGGCTTTTGATGCCGCACAATTCCCTGATGAAACTATTTGGACGGCTGTTTAATGGCTCAACAACTACAACCGCTAACAATTGCGGCCCCAGGATTTGCGGGGATAAACACACAGGACTCACCTATTGGTCTTGATCCTTCCTTTGCGTCAATTGCAGACAATTGTGTTATTGATCAATTAGGTCGTGTAGGTGCGCGAAAAGGCTATGAAACTGTCACAACAAACGGTTCTAGTGTTTTAGGCACAAGCAAAGGCATTGAAGCTATACACGAATTTATTGAGTATGACGGAACTGTCACTGTGTTTTCAGCAGGGAACAATAAAATATTTACAGGAACAACTACGCTTACGGATGTTACTCCCAGTGGAACAAACATTACAGCAAACAATTGGAAAATAGTATCGTTAGCAGATAATTTATTTTTTTATCAAAGAGGACACAAACCTTTACTTTATGATGGAAGTGCTTTAACGGAAGCGGAAGACGCTTCTAATGCTTCAGGCACTCAACCGCAAGGTAATGAAGTTTTAGCGGCCTTTGGTAGATTGTGGGTTGCTGATTTAACAGGAAACAAGCACACTGTTTATTTTAGTGACCTGTTGCATGGACGTAAATGGTCTGGCGGTTCTTCTGGTAGTCTTGATGTTACAAATGTATGGCCTACAGGATATGACGAAATAACATCAATAGCTTCACATAATGATTTTTTAATTATTTTTGGTAAAAGATCTATTTTAGTGTACAGTGGTGCAAGCACACCTGCTAGCATGGTTTTAGCAGACACAATTGTAGGTGTAGGTTGTATAGCAAGAGACTCTGTTAAAAACACGGGTGTTGATTTAATTTTCTTATCTGAAGACGGTGTGCGTAGTTTTCAACGAGTTGTCCAAGAAAAATCAATGCCTATGCGCGATATTAGTAAAAATGTACGCAGTGATATTACTTATTTAGCTCGCTTACAAACCTTACCAATTAAAGCTCACTATAGCGCAGACGAAGCTTTTTACTTGTTATCTTTTGAAACTTCTGAAATTGTGTATTGTTTTGATATGAGATCTGCATTACAAGACGGATCACATAGAGTTACAACGTGGTCTGTAATCAATCCTTTGTGTTTTGCTTTAACAGCAAGCGGTGATACATACATAGGAAAATCTACAGGTATTGTAAAATACGAAGGATATTTAGATAATACAGAAAAATTTCAAATGCGTTATTTTAGCAATCCTATGGATTTTGGAAATACTTCTAATTTAAAATTTTTAAAAAAGTTTAACTTAACTATTATTGGTGGGCAAAATACAGAAACTGCTTTAAATTGGGGTTATGATTATTTATCGGATTACAGTAAACAATCGTTTACTTTTGGTACAAGCAACATAGCAGAATATGGTATATCTGAATATAATGAAGAAGGTGAATATTCTTCATCTATTGTAATACAAACACCAAAAGTAAACGGATCGGGTAGCGGAAGTGTTGTTACCTTTGGCATTGAAGCACAGATTAATGACGCGGCTTTTTCTATTCAAAAAATTGACATACTAGCATTACTTGGGAGATTAATATAATGGCAGACGGTGGTTTTCTTACTGATTTGTTGAACTTAGGGTCTAATTACTATACCCAACAACAAGGAATCAGTGATACATTAGACATAGGTAGAGGCGCGTTAGGTGCGGCTACGGAAATGGGAACTACAGCAGTAGGTACTTCTGCTTTTAAACCTTTTACTGTAACTACAGGCACAGGCAGTACAATGACTGACGCTACAGGTGGTTTTAATTTAGGTTTAACTCCTCAACAATTAGAAAGACAAAAAGCTTTACAAACTCAAGCAAATACTTTGTTTGGCGGTGTAACTGGTGATGTTTCACAAGCTTCTAGCGATCTGTATAATCAAATTAGAGGTTTACAACTGCCTGAAGAACAACGTAGACAGCAGATGTTAAACCAACAACTACAAGCCCAAGGTAGGGGTGGTTTACGTACAGCGCAATACGGTGGCACTCCAGAGCAGTTTGCGTTGTCTAAAGCTCAAGAAGAAGCTAAAAATGCCGCGGCATATCAGGCTAGAACACAAGCTCTTGGCGAACAACAACAACAGCTTGGTTTAGGGGCAGGTTTATTAGGTCAAAGTTATATTCCACAACAACAACAATTAGCGGCTTTATCAGCAGGAACTAACTTAGCTAACATTGCTAATGTTGGTGGAAGAACAGGAGCGCAATTACAAACTCAAGCAGGTCTTTCTGGTCTAGAAGCTTTACTTCAAGCACAGCAACAAGCAGGAGCTTTAAGACAAGGACGAGATCAAGACTTAGTTAGTCTTTTATTAGGAAGTGGATCAGGTATAAACGCTACTGGTGGTTTATTAACTGGGGGAGGAGACTCGTCTACTAACTCTAATCCTTTTACAAACGACAGTTGGTTAGATCAATTGTATGATACTCCTGATTGGTTAAGCTCTTTAGATGATATATTTAGCTCTAGTGGTGGAGGGTTATTTGGGTTACTGTCAAGTTTGTTTGGAGGAAATGAAGAAGAAGAAGATGAAGATGATGAAAATGAAGAAGGAGAAACCTAATGGCTGAACAAATAGATTACGCAGGGATGCTAACGGGCATTTCTCAAGACCCTAATCAACAAATAAAAACTTTGTTAAGTAAAGGTCAATCAGGTTTAGGGCCAATTGGACAAGCTGTTCAAGCAGGTAGACCCGCAGGTCTTGAGCGCGCTCGTAAGGGTTTGGGAGGATTAATGGGTAAGGATTTACGTAGTCCTGCTCAAAAAGTACAGGAACAATTACAACAATTAAACCCTAGAGATCCAAAAGATCAACCTAAAATTATTGAACTTTTAAGCACAGTAGATCAACAAAAAGCATTTACTTTAGAAGCTCAATTTGAAGCACAACAAAAAGAAGCGTTAGCAAAAGATCAACGAAGATCTACTTTAGTTACTACAGCTAACGAGTTAGGTTTAACATCTACAGCCGAATTACTACAAAATGGTGGCGATATGGATAAAGCCGCTGAACAAATAAGAAAACAAGAAGAAAAAGACGTTGTTTCTAAACAAGGCCGTAAAGGTAAAATAGCTGTAGCTAAATCAAGAAAAGCAGGTAAAGCTGTTGAAGAAGCTATTCAAAGAGGCGAATATGATGGCTTGTCTGTGTCAGAGTTTATTGACGTAATATCAGGTGAAAAAGCTGATCTTAAAGTTTTTAACGATGCAACAGGTATTTCTAAACCTTTTCGTGTTAATGATGCAGGAAAAGTTTGGAATAACGAAACTAAAAAATGGGTATTTCCTTCTGAATTAGGTTTAACACAAGCTCCTCAAGTTTCTAAAGTATTGTCTCAGCAAAACTCTATTGTTGAAAAATTAACTGAAGGATCGGTTGATAACTTTTTAGAGTTAAATGAAAAAGCAAGAGCGGCAGAAACTGTTCTAATTTTAAACAAACGATCTACAGAATTAATGCAAGAAGGGATTACTTCTGGTTTTGGAGCCTCTTTTCAGTTAAATGTTTTGCGTTTAGGTAAAGAGTTAGGAATTTTACCAACAACAATGACAGACCAAGTAGCCGCCACTGAAACATTTATAGCTACTAGAGCAAGACAAGTGTTAGCTGTTTTAGGATCAGGAGCTGTAGGTACTGGTACTGGTATATCAGACAAAGATATTGAGTTCCTAAAAGAAACAGAAGCCGCTTCTATTGCTCTTGACGCAGAAAGCATACAAAGATTGTTAAGAATTGAAGAACAAGCTAGTCGTTATGCAATTAGTAAAAACAACGAAGCTCTTGAGCGATTAAAAAATGTAGCGGGTAGTGGTTTAGACGCTAATACTGCGGCAAGTTATTATGTTCCTTTACCTGAACAGGGGATGTACCAGACTCCTAAAGCCGCTTTAAAATATTTACAACCATAGGGTTAAGCAATGGCTTATACAAGAGAAGAACTAACTTCCGCGTTAGCACAAGCTGATGCGGCAGGTGATTTAGAAGGTGTTAACGCATTAGTAGGTATGCTTGACGCTTTACCACAGGAAGGTTATGATCCTGCACAATTTGGCTCTACAGCAAAAATGGCTGAAGGTGTGTCTAGGATGGGTGAAAGTATTGCTGATGTTCCTCAATTTATAGGTGAGCTTTACGATAGGCCGCCATCTTATGTGCCAGAGTCTGTAGCGGGTGCGTTTGCTAATCGTGGTGTTTTAGGTACTGGTTTAGACGTTGTTGGGGAAGGTGTTTTAATAGGAGCAAGAGTAGTTAGTAATTTTATCCCAGACAGCGCTGAAAAAGCAGCAGTAGATTATATGGCTCAAGTTGGAAAAGATTTAGCTCAGATTCCTGAGGTTGAGTCTGTATTAAGTTTTATGTCAGGTAGTTGGCAAGACTATCAAAACTGGAAAAACGAAAACCCAAAGTCAGGAGAATTAGCGGAAAGTGTTTTAAACGTAGCGGAAGCTTTTCTTCCTCCTTTGCGAAGATCACCTGTGCCTGATAAAACAGGATTACGAACTGCCGCTGACGTTCAATTTGATAGAGCAAGGTCTTTAGAAACAGGTCAGCGTCGGGACTTTATTAACGACATCATTACTCCTATTTCTACAAAAGCTAATGACGAAGCTCGTGCTACCCGTATGTTTCAAAATGAAAAAGGTAGAAACATTTACAGATCAACTGATGAAGAAATAGAAATGATTAATGTTCTTCAAATGATTCCTGAAATTGACAAAAAGAAAAGCATGGTTCCTACAAGGGAAATTATAGATAATGAAATAACTAAAACACATAACTCTTTACAAAAATTATTGTCTAAATCAAAAGTTAAATTAAATAAAAAAGAACTAAGCTCTGATTTAGAAGATTATATTTCTATTACAATCAGTGAAAGTCCTGTTTTGGTGGGGGATGCTGAAAAAGTAGCAATGAAACTTTTTAATAAAGCTAAAGATTTATTAAACAAGACTGATGGTAGTCCTGTACAGGTTATGGAGGTTAGGCGCGAACTGGACAAGTGGATTAAAAAATCAGGTAAAGAATCTTTTGACGGTAATGAAAATGCATATACAGTAGCTCAAAGAACTGTAAGAGATTTTTTAAATACCGCTGTTAAGGATGCTGTTCCTGAAGCTCCTGTTCATGACAAACTAAGAAGACAGCACTTGTTGCTACGTGCTAAAGATAGAGTCATACCTAAAGCCGCAAAGGAAGCTGATACTCGTATTGGTAGACTTGTGCAAAATCTTTTAAAAGCTACGGATTCTTCTTTACCTAAAACACCAATGACGCGGATAGCTACAATTGCGTCAGTACCTACAGCACTTGGTAGTGCGGCTCTTGTAGGCGCTTTACCTGCTTTGACAGGAGTTGCCGCGGCAGGTGGTCTTGGTTATGCTTTATACAGGGGGTCGATAAGTCCTAGCTTGCGTAAGTCTTTGTCCGCTACGTTACGTTTTACAGACAATGTTCTTTCAAAATCAGGTTTAAACAAAGAAATGAGACATGCTCTTCAAACAGACCGTGTGCTTATTGTTGAGCTTATGAAACTGCCTACTGCTCCTGAGGGAGTAGATGACGATATGGAGACGGAAGAATGAGCGATGCTTTAGAAGACCAAGGAGTTTGGACCTCTTTAAAACAAGGGTTTTTAACGCCTACTGGACCTGCGGCACAAGCGTTGGCGGGAACTACACAGGAAGAAAAAGCAAACATAGGGAAAACATCTGCTAGTTTGTTTGCTGATTTTACACCTATAGTTGGTGAGGTTAAGTCTGCTAAAGAAGGCGTGGAAGATTTTAAACAAGGTAATTATGGGATGGCGGCTTTAGGCGGATTAGGCGCTATTCCTTTAGCAGGGCCGATGGTTCGTGGGGCAAAAAGTTTAGCAAAAGGTGTTGATAAAGCGTCAGGCGGCATGTTAACAAGCGGTAAAAATTTAATAAATGACACAGCTTTTAATATGCCTACAAATGTTAGAGGGGGTGTTATTGGAGACGCTCTTGATAAAATGCCCAGAGTTCAAAAAGCTATGGGCATTGCCACTGACAAAAAAATACCAACAGCTAGTGGTCAAACAAAAGGCGCGGGTCTTCCTTATTATACTCAAGGGTTGACTCCCTTATCTGTAGGAGGAGAGGCGGCTACTTCTATGTTTAACACTATTAAAAGCAAGTTAAACCCTCAAGATGTTGCTTTTGAAAGAGTAACGGGTTTTCCTCGTCAGAAAGCAAAAGAAATTGCTCAAAGTGCTGAAGGAGCCTCTGAAACAGCCGAATTAATGGGTAGACAATTGGGTAAAGATACTTCTTTACTTGCTCCCATGTCTAAAAAAACGTACTTAGCTGAAGGTATAGACGCTTCAAACACAAGCGATATAGCAAGTGCAGTAGGCAATAAGTTTGTTAGAGCCAATACACCCAACCCTGTTCCTGATAAAGTAGCAAAACGCTTTGCTAGACATATACAAGCCCAAGTAAAAAGCAAAGGAACAGTAAGTATTAAAAACCCTGCTAGGGTTGGAAGTCAAGAAGCCGCAGGACAGTCTACAGTAGCCGCTAACGCTATCAAAAGCTTACAAGGTGAAGCTAGAAAAGAATACTTAAGAGCTTTAAAAGTTGATTCTATGAGTCCTAAACAAACAGTAGAGTTTTTACAAGTTTCAGGAGCAATAGACGTTGCAACTTTTAGGAAATACTTTAAAAAAGACTTTCAAGCGCCTACACAAGCTATTGGTGTCTTGCTTCGTGCTAGGCACAAGGAAGCTATAGGTAAAACTTTAGGAGCAAGTGAAAAGAAAGCTCTTGCCGCTTTTAATAAAATACCTGTAAATAAATCAACAGGTATGAGAGTAGCTTCAGTAAAAGATGATGCAGGGAACGTCCTTAGCAACGACACTATTTCTAAAATTAAAAAAGTCCCTGAGGGTAATTTTCTAACAACACAACAAGCGTACAGGTCTTCTCAAAAAGAGCTTGGTGGGGCCAATACGTTTATTTCTGTTGATCCTGTAAAACAAAGAGCTTACGTAGGAATTTCAGACAAGCATGATATAGGCGGCATGAATCCCATAGGCGGTGAAAACATTATTACTGCTCAACCTTTAGTGTCTGTTGATTATGTAAAAGGAACTTATGGTAAAAAAGCAGGACTTGCTGATTCTACAAAATACAAAGGAAACAACGCTAACATTCAAAAAGCAAACAAAAATGTTGAAGGCATGTTGAGCGTAAACAAAAGACCTTCGGAAACAGGAAGACAGTTTGTTAAAAGAAGTATAAATGAGGCTGACATTAGAGTGACAAAAGAAGATCAAAAGAAAGTAGCCCAAAGAGCGGCTAAACTAGGTGGGGCAGGGTTGCTTACAGGTGGCGCAGGTGCTAAAGTTTTGTCGGAAGATGAGTAACAAAAAAGCCCCTTAGGTTTTCCTAAGGGGCTTTTTGTATACTACAGTATACATTGTAAATTATAAGAAACAATACGCTACACTATCTCACATGATCCACCTACACATGCTAACTCTTGAGAACCTGTAGTATTATCCTCTTGTTCAAAATGTTCAAGGTCATTCCAATCAACACCCACAGGCATCTGCTGTACTAACTCCTGATACTTCTCCTCGCTGATGTCTTCATAAGGAGCTTGCTGATACACATGATCACTTACTGGCAACAAACTGATTCCACTGCACAAGTCAAAGTTATTCCAAATCCACTGCGCTACTTCCAAGAACTCATCGTCTGTATAATAAACAGTGATACTTGGCTTATGTTCACACCAGTGGTTCTGATATGTCTTCCAAAGTTTTAACTGTTCCATTGCACCTACTTCAGACACTGTTGTACTGGACTTAGGCGCTTTAACAGGGAAGCTAAACACAGAGGAACTAGGTGACATAACATCTTGTTCTACTGGGAATCCTGCTTGTTCCATAAAGACCGCAAGTGGGTCTTTCTTGTCCGAACGTACTCTTCTAATATAGTGCTTAGAGAAACGAGGATGAATACCAGAGGCACTATCAACAAGCTGAGATACAGTACCACTTGGCTTAACACAAGTAATAGCGACAGACTGATTAATCCCAAGTTTCTCAGCCCATTTCTTATTTGTCTTAACAGCCACATTCTTTAACTCCTCCAACCACTCTGCGGTTTTGTCTGACGTTTTACCTATAACAGGATGATCCATAATCCCTGTCATACTAAGACCTAACAACGCTTCTTCCTCTGTATTACGTTTCCAAACATTGCGTAGGTATCTGAAGTCAGTCAAGGTTGCCTGTAGCGTACCAATAATAGCCGCTGTTTCTACTTTAGCTTTCAGAGTCTTTAGGGTATCGTCTGAACGTACAACAACCTCAGACAAGTTACAGAACTGATTACTGCGTAGTATAATCTCAGAGCAAGGGTTAGTACCAAAGTCCTGCTCAGGGTCTCTACGGCCATTCCTAGCGGCTATCTTCTGTGCCGCCACCCTACTAAAGATACCACGCTCACCTGCCTTAGACTCGTACATCGTCTGCATTTCTGACAGGAACGATTGAAAGTCAGGTTTCTCTGTGTATGCTACACTGTTGTTAGCTAAAGCACGTTGTCCTTCATTCCTCCACCAATCCCCTGATTTAGCTTTAGCCATCCGTTGATCAGATAGGTTAGATAAACTAATCAATGCTGAACGTCTAACACCACCTACAACTACAATGTCTGCAATCTTACATACAATATCATGGCACTCAATGGATGTCAGCTTACGGCCTTTAGCTTTCTGGAAGACTTCAATACAGAAGTTAAACAAATCTACCAAAGGCTCAGGGCCACTTGCTCTACCACCAAAGGTCTTAAGTCTTTCCCCTGACCCTCTAACTCTACTTACATCCCACTGAGGTATTTTCCCTGCGTACAGCATAGCAATTAACTCACGGAATGCGGAAGCCCATCCTATCTTGCTGTCGGACACTACAATGAGACTGTCGGTCTTGTGAAAGCTTTCAGCAATCTCAGGTAGTTTATTAATAAAGTTACGTTCAACACTAAAGCCTACACCTGTACCACACATAAGAACATACATTAACTCATCAAAGCTACGAGGTGAGTCTATGTGTAAGTAGCTACAGTTAAACCCTGCTACATTGTCCTTCTCTAAAGCTACCCCTGCTGTCATCATACAACGCATACTAGGCATGACCGCTTGGCTGTGAATAGCGTCATATAGCTTCTGTCCTTCCTTGACTGTAATTTGCTCACGGTCTCTCCAAAACTGTATGTAGCGGTACACTGTTTCTTCCCATGTCTCTCTACGGTTATGTTCTGGAAGCCAACGTGCATAACGAGACTTGTGTATAAACTGCTGATATTGATCCATTAACTGTTCTCCTTAGAAACTATAATTGTTAGCTTGTTTAAGTACCACTTGGCTTTGTTTAAGTCCTCTACCTGTCTTCCTTTGTAATCATAACGCCACAGGTACTTCATACAGTTACCCTTGAGGTATCCTTTGAATGCTACTGAGGACATGGACTCTTCTATAGCTTCAATACACTCAATGTTGCCTGTATTATAATGCTTAGGCTTATTAACTACATCCTCAAGTTCTTCATCAGCCATGTCCACATAAGCTTTCATAGCCTTGTCTATCTTAGGTACTTTTTCAATAGCAGGTATTTCCTTTCGTAATCTATCCCACTCAGCAGGAGTTGCATCATTAAGTCTCATGCTTTATTCTCCTTCTTTATGAAAGAAATAGTTGAGGCGTAACCGTTTTCTGAGATTTTCTCTACAACTTCCCAGTCGTCAGGGTCATAGTCTTCAGGTATCATACATTTTAGTTCACCAAAATAAGGTGAGTATGGGTCATTACAATATGGATCATCTTCCCAATTATTCAGTTTCATAATTATCATCCTCTGTGAATTTATCTCTATTAATAATTAAACGATCTTCAAAAGCATCTAAAATATCTTCAGGGGTTATGTCCAACACTTCACACAATAAAACAACATCATACTCCCTGATTACTTCTTCCTTTAATTCCTCAAGTGTTAGTGACATTTTTATTCCTCACATACTTCAGTAACTCTTTAGTTGTCTTCACAGTGAAGTGAGCAAAACCTTCTTTATCACACCACTGCCCCATAGTTATCTTGTTACCCTTCCTTACTTTTTTGTTAGGGTCTGACAACACAAATACTAACTCCCAATCTCCGATAGAATCTCTTATGGATGTGTATTTCTGTGTGTCCCCTACTCTAAAGTAACCCTTAGCCTCAATCAATATCTTCTTGCTTTCATGTACAAAGTCTGGGAGATAATTCTTACGTATAATGTAAGGTACTTTGTAAGGCTCATACTCAAACTCTTTATTAAGCTGATCATAAAGAGCAGACTCAAGTCCCGATCTAAAAACCTTCTTCATCTAGTATGATCTCCTGTACGTTAGGTTCCTTAACTACCTTACAGAGAAACTTAGGAGCGTAGGAATAGTTAAATACTCTTAAGTCTGGGTAGCAATGTTTTTTAAACTGACAGTAGGAGCAACCTACAGCTAACTTCATGTTGCCTGACTTACCATCAGGTACTGGCTCATAACAATACTTTTTTGGCTCATTGCCTAAAACTAAAGCTTTGATGTGATCAACACGATCCCCAATGTCTTCCTTAAGCTTATCGTTGTCAGTGTCATCTAAGTCATACTTAAGATAAGTTAAATGTCCATTGGCTTTATCCATCGTTAGCCAACCTACCTGACGTTCTCCTTCAGACTTAGCATAAGCTTTGATCTGATCTATGTAACCAAAAGAATCATCATTAACTAAAGTAGCATCCTTGAACTTCTTAAACCCATAGCTACTGGCAGACTTAACATCAGTAACAACACCGTCAATCTTACAGTCCATGTGACCTACAATGTCGTTTACCTTACACACCTTCTGCTCATCGGTAACTGAGTGTCCTGTCATACGAGTAAGGAATAACAACATCTCCTCAATCAAGTGACCGTACATAAACTTTACATACGTATGGGGCAGAATGTCCTCACCCTCAGTGCCATTAAAGTGATTCCAAAGGTAGCGATCAGTGCGCCCAATGTTAGACAGGCGTAGCTTGCGGTTATCCTTACGCTTCTCCTGTCCAAACTCTGTACGCATAAGAGCCTTAACACCTTCACCAAACTTATCAATCTCTGCCTCAACGTCTACGGATGGATCAGCGTCCTTGCTGACCATTAGATCGTAGATGTCTTGCACCAAGTTATCCGTTGTTTTGTTGTTGTTCATGTAAAACCCCTTTGGCTTCCTGTGGTGTACATTTGAACCACTCGTTATTCCTTTCAAACAACTGCTCTAATCTTGAGTGGGCTGTAGATTCAGCATTACGTCTATCATCAGTCTTATAACTATAGTATAACACATAATCTCTGAAAGGGGAAGAGGTTTGATAGTTTTTTAACCTATCCTCCGCGTCCACAGCCATGCCTACCTTGACCCAACCATCCCAAGCTTTGTTGGTGATAATATAAACAGCGCCTTCTTTAACAGCACTGTACTGAAGATGTACATACTCTCCTAAAACACGGGCTTTTCTTTTTAATCTGTTTTGTCTGCTTTTGATATTATCGCAAGTTTTACAGATGTAATTGCCTTTCTTAACATTCCCCTCTCCCCACACATCTTTTGTTAGTTTAATTGAACAACGGTTGCAGTGTTTATCAATGCGTGTCTGCCCAACTATCTCCAACTTTAAATTCCCCTGCGAGAGGGCAGTTGAGTTTGTAGTGGAGTCCTGCGGCTTCGACACA
>Ga0181399_1000368_pt1 | contig 16663 bp, 10 predicted proteins | sample 22SPOviralmetaG_FD_130128 | JGI IMG/M metagenome (GOLD analysis project Ga0181399, IMG submission 130128) | Marine viral communities from the oligotrophic San Pedro Time Series (SPOT) site, San Pedro Channel, CA, USA - 22 SPOT_SRF_2011-05-21 | ecosystem: Environmental > Aquatic > Marine > Strait...
GACACAAGGTGTACCTAGAGTACAAGCTCCTGCAACACAAAACTTTTTAAACTCACAACAAGGTATTTATACACCTACAAATAGTCCTGGAGAAGATGTAGCTACAAGTCAATACAAAACAGCGAGTGGTTTACCACAGGTAGATGCAAATATGGCATTGAGGAGAATGTATCAGTTCATACAAAGTAAAGATATTATAGCTTTGATGGATGATGAATCAGCAGCACCAGAGGTAACTTAACATGGCATGGCAGTGGAACTTCTCTGCTCCTTGGGAAGATGGGCAAGATGAAGACTTTAGAAATGAGTCTTTAGCACAATCAGAACAACTTAATAATTTCTTTGCTAACAATCCAGCTATACCACAAAACATGGCTGAGATATCTAGAAGATTTGGTTACTTACCTAAAGACGTACAAGTAGCAGGTGCATTAAGTGGACTTACAGCTGACTCCCCAGAGTTTACAGCTATTGTTGAAAGATTTATGGAGAAAGAATCTTCATGGTGGGAATCAACAAAAGCAGCAACAAGAGGTGTAGTTAGGTCTGCAGTTGTTGGTATGGAGTCTGCATCACAGTTTGTTAAGAAGTATGGAACTGCAACCATGAAATATTATGGTAAAAGACAGATTAATCCTTTAGCAGCTTTCTCAGGTATAGGAACATTAATGCCTTTACTTGACCCAGAAGGTAGAGATGAAATAGCACAATCTTTTAAAGACCAAGGTCCTACTCTTGCAACTAGAGCTATAAATCAAATCCGTGAAGGTAAGCGAGTTAACTTAGGAGAGGGTTACTTTGGTAATTCTACAGTTGCAGAAGAAACAGATATATATAAAGAACTTGTTGGTAGAGGTGCTAACCCTGACCAAGTAAAACAAATCATTCAAGAGTATTACGGTACACCTATCTCACAACAAGAGATGTCATCTAGAGAAGGTAACTCAGGAACATACAGAGGTAGAAAAGGTGTAGTTAAACTATCTCCAGGTAGAGTTGCAGCAGTAGAAGTCTTTGAGCCAGGTACAAGAAGTTTCAATCTTATGTCAGGTATTATTGATGCAGCATACACAGTATTTACTGACCCAGCTAACTATGCAGGTATGGGATTTGCTAAAGCTGGTAAAGCAGCTAAGAGTTTTAATCAAACTGCAGCAAAAGCAGACGCAGGACTTTTAGATAAAGTTGTTAGAAAAACAGTTAAAGTACCTACAGCTAAACAATATTTCTTAGAAAGTAAAACAGGAGATGACATAGCTCAACTGTTTGCTGATGCTAAAACTTATGATGAAGTAGAGATACTTCTAGGTAGGCAAGGTAAGTTAGCTACAGAAAAATCTGCAGGTGGTGCAAGATTATATAAAAGATTAAGAGACACTAATGATAAAGACGCAATAAAGAATATTCTTATAAATGCTGTAGAAGACCCTTTGACTAATGTGTCCCAAAGATTAGACCCTAACTCATTGTTATTTAAAGGAAGTCTATCTAAGACAGCAGCTAAGTTTATGTACGGAGATAAACAAGCAGCAGTAGGTTTAAGAACAAATATGAAACTCAATGGTAGTAATAACATATTCAGTAGATTGTTTTCAGAGTTTCCAGCACCAAAGATTAATACTGATGATTTGAATGAAACATTTTTTCAACTAAAAGGATTTATGAAATTCGCAAAGGTTGATGATGATGTTGCAACTAAAGCATTAGACAGAGTAGCAGATGCTATGGAAGATGAAACTCTTAAACAACTAGAAGGTATGCCAGCATCATTACAAAAACTAAATATGATGTTAGATATCTATTCAGGAGAAACTGGTGTACTTAGGCACATACAAGAAAAGTTTGGTGCATTAGGTTTACCTAGAGAAGTTGTAAATCAAATAGGTAAGTTTACTGCGAGCATAGATGAAGCTAACAAATACTTTTATGGTACATATGGAGAAGAAGCATGGAACTTACAGAAACTTGACATTATGGACAAAGGTCTTAACTCTTTAGATAGTATAGAGTTCAATATGGCTGAGACTATAGACTTACTTGACACAATACTCTCAAACACTAGCTTTAAAAAAACTAAAACAATTAGAAAGTTTGAAGACCTAAAACAAGATTTCTTAGCAAATGCTGAATCAGCAGCAAGAGTACCTACTGACTTAGCAGAGGGACAGATACTACCTAGAAAGATTATTACAGGTGGTGGTCCAGGTTCAGAACAAGAAGCATTAAAGATTGCAAAAGAATTAGATATAGAAACTGGTGGTACTGGTACTCCTGGTTTTAATCACGTTGCTGCAGAAGATGCAGGTAGATTTGATAAAGACGCTGGTAAGTTAAATGAATTTGGTTTAACTGATGACTCTGCAAGACAGGTTGACTTTATAGATAAACAAATAGAAGCAAAAGAAAAAGCAGCTATGTTTAAAAATAATTCAAAGGTTACTGCAAGAAAACTTCTTACTCAAATTAAAGAACAAAAGAAGGTTGCTGAATATAGAGTCACAGGTATAGACAAAGGTATTAAAAATGCACAAATAAGTCCTGTAGCTACAGAGGAACAAATTCTTGTAAAAATACAAAATGCTTTGAATAATCAAGAAAGTTTAGACAAACTTAGGGTAAATCTAGAAGGTAAGACTACAAGAGGAGTTACACAAGAAGGTAAAAGAATTAAAGAAACTTCTGTGCAATTACCTACAACACAAAAAGATATTATTATTAACGAGTTTAACTTTGAAGCACAGACAAGAATCTTAAGATACGCTAGAGGTTTAAGAAATGACCCTGATAGAGGTATTATGTATGAAGACTTTGACATGATTGGATATCAAAAAGAATTAAAAGCGTTAGCAAAAGAACGTGATGTATTAAATAAAAAATTACAAAAACTAAATGCTAATGAGTCACAAAGACTCTTAGAGATTAATGATGATTCTGTTGTTAAGCAGTTAGATAATTTACAAAAAGAAAAAGTAAAACTTCAGAATAATGATTATTCAACAAAACCTTTGCCTGGTAAATACTATGTTAATAGAGCTAAGAAGAATGTAGATGATGCAGATATGACTGTAGTAGTTTATAACAGTAAGTCAGCACCATTAGGTAAAGGGTCTATAGGAACAATTAACTATGCTACTAGCAGTAAGTGGTCATCTGGTAAACCTAGTCTTACACGTGGGTCTAATGTAAAAGGTAATAAACCTATAGTTGTTATTGATGCTGCAGAAGAATTGACATTTGCAGATATACAAAAAGTACAAGCTCTAATAAAAAAATATCCAATTGTAAACGTAGCAGGACCTAGAACATTTACAGATTCTGAAGCAATGAATCCTCTACTTAAAACATTGTTTGTACAAAAAGAAGATGCGTTTGATACTAAAGCTGGATTTAAAGTTTATAAAAATGCAAAGGTATCTCCTAACCAAGTACTTAATTACTTTGAAAACCTTACAGATGATGCAGAGTTTTTAGAAGAAGTAACAGGACAGCTTATGAAGAAAGCTAACTTCAATGAAGTAGAGGCTGTTGTAGGTAGACCTACAGCACATTTGATATCAGAGTATTTAGCTTCAGGTTCGTTACCACTTCCAGATGCAAGACTATTCTTAAGAGTCTTTGCACCAGCTAGAGAGTTCTGGGCAAGATTAGTTCCAGGTGTTGTTAAACCACCAGCAGCAAAAGAAGCAGCAAAGATTGCAGATAAAAGAGAATTTGTTGTATCTGACTTTGAAAAATTTCTATCTAAACCTGTAAAAGATTTATACGATTTACAGATGGCTGACCAAAAAACTATATTTGACCATGCAAAACTTATGGTTAAAACAACTAGAAAAAAGTTTAACCTAAGTAAAGACGAAGAAAGTGTTAGAGAGTTAACACAAGGTTGGTTAGCTTTACTAGGAGATAGCTACATGAACAAAGCATGGAAGCCATTCATTCTTATTAGAGGTGCGTGGACTGCAAGAGTTGTTGGTGAAGAACAGATACGTATGTGGGCAGCAGACTTAGATAACGTATTTACACACCCTATATCAGCATTTGCTTGGATTATGGGTAAGAACAGAAAACAAGTATTGAATGAACTTGGTGATGTAGAGAATCTAAACATTGATGCACTTATAGCCAAAGGACAATTTGGTATTAGAGATAATGGTGTATTAGGACAAGCTCTTGAACATCAAGCCTCAATGTCTAAATCTCATGGAGGTATCTTAGATACAGATAAACTAAAGAGAACTTGGGCTATGAAACAAGTTAAGTATGGTGAAGATGGCTTTACTGGTTCTGCTGTATCTGAAATATATCAAATGGTTGATGACCCAATAGCACAGCAATTAGCAGCTATAAAAGGTGGTATAGATGACCCTGCATTTAGAGCTGGGTTACAAGATGTTAAAGATAGATTTTGGGAAGGTGACTTATCAGATTGGAGAAATGCTTTAGCGTATGGGTCTGATGAAGCTGGTAAGTATCAAAAGATTAAGATACTAAACGATAGACAGTGGGCAGATGATTACATAGATTCTGTATATGCAAGAGTTCATTATAAGACTGGTGGTGCTTACAAAGTATATGAGATATTACCTGATGGTACTAAAAGATTATTTGATGATGTTATTGGTCAGACTAGAACAAGAAAGTCTGCACAATCACGAATAGAGTTTGAGCTTACAGAAACTGGTAATAGTGAGTTACTAGAACATATTGCTAAAGGTGCAGAACTAGATAGAGTTACACAGCAAGGTGGTAGACCTGTATATCTACAAATAGGTGATGAACAAATTACTTTTGGTAGAAATGGAACTATAGGAGATAAAAAGAAATATCAAGCATACTTAGGTAGATTAGATAATAAACAACAAATATATAAACCTCATCACACTATGAAGAAGTCTGTATACGATTTAGATGGAGAAAGAATTAACTCCTATGACGCTGCTATAGAAAGATTATTCTCTATAGTTATGTCAGCTCCTACAAATAGATTGTCACGTTCTCCTGCTTTTAGACAGTTCTACTGGAGATTCATAGAAGAGAACATGGCTTATTTTGATGATGGATTAAGAAAACAAATTAAGAAACAAGCACAACGTTCTAAGTTAGATAAATCTTTTATGAAGAAGCTAGAAAAAACAGGTAAGGTTACTGCTGATGAAGGTAAGTTACTTAACCTAGATAGCTTAGATGAATTAGACAATGTAGCAAAAGCCTATGCAATGACAGAGACTAAAGGGTTATTGTATGACTTAAACAAAAGACATGTTGTATCTGACATGTTAAGACTAGCTTTCCCATTCGCAGAAGTTTACATAGAGATACTAGGAACTTGGTCAAGATTATTAAACAAAAAGAAATTCCTTATGACACGTAAAATGTCACGAGGTATAGAAGGTGGTAGAAAATTAAGTTTAGATGATGATGACGAAGGATTCTTTCATACAGATGATATGACAGGAGAAGAGATGTTCTTCTTTCCTGGTTCTGAGATGCTATCAAATTACATGTTTGATGGAAACAAAGACTCTAGAACTGTTACTAATCCAGTCACAGGAGAAGTTATAGAAGCACCAGATGCAAAAGTAAATCTCAAAGGTTATGTATCTTCATTGAACATGATTGCTGGTAACCCTGCACCAGGTCTAGGACCATTGGTAGGAATACCTGCAGGTAAGTTATTACCTAAGACTGATTTAATAGATAAAGTATTCTTTCCCTATGGTAGAGAAGAAGATAGTCCTTTAAATCCTTATACATTTGCAGATGCTTTAGTACCTTCATGGCTTAAGAAAGCATTGTCTATAGGTTCTAACAATACAGAACTTAATAGAACATACGCTAATACTTACAAAGATGTAATTAAAATGTTTGTTACTACAGGATTATATGATGACAGTACACCAGCTAAAGCAAAAATAGCTATGGAGAAAGCTGAAAGCACAGCTACTACTCTAACTTTAATTAGGTCATTGATACAGTTTGCAGCTCCAACAGGTGCTGTAATCCGTTATGAAGTAGAAGTTGCACCAGGTGGAGCTATACATATAGACCCTGCTAAAACAAAAGATGAAGACCCTAAACATCATTTCTATGGAATATCAGTATTGTCAGACGCTTACTACAGAATATTAGCTAAATACAGAGGAGACCAGATTAAAGCTACCACTGAATTTGTTAATCAATTTGGTTTAGACCCTACTGCATTGTTAGTTTCTAAGTCTAAAGAAATAAAGAAGAGAAGCTATACAGATGAAGGAACTAGATTCTATCAAGATAATGAAGAGTTTATGGACACATATCCAGATGTAGGTTACTTCTTATTCCCAGATAACCCATTAGATGAGTTTAACTTTGTTGCTTGGGCAGATTCTTTTGCAGAAAGAGATAGAGTTGATTTATCAGAAGATGAATATATTACTGCAGTCAGACAATCACAAGGTAGATTAGCCTATGAATACCAAAGAAGATTGTTATTTGATTCAGGTATACACAATAACCTTAGTGGAGAGAGAAAGTATCAGATACTTACTGAACTTAGAAACGCATTAAGAGTTGAATATCCAGGTTATGGAACAGTATCTACTGCTGCAAAGAGTATAGATTCAGATGCTAAGTTACGTCAACTAGAATACATGATTGAAAATGAAGGCAATCAAACTATAAACCTACCCAATGGTGAAACTACTTTGTTAAAAGATTTACCAACCATGCAAGGTTTATCTGTATACTTAGAAGAGCGAAATAAGATTCTATCTATAATTAAACAAAAAGACGGAATACGTGCAACTTTAAGAAGAGATGAGTATTCTTATTTTAGGAATAGTCTTAGACAACTAGCACAACAGTTGTTCTCAGAGTATCCAGACTTTTACTATGTCTATGATGACATACTAAGATATGAAGTAGAAGAAGAATTTAGTGATGTATTTACATCAGGCGAGGGATATTAATGGCAAAAGAAAAAGGTTTTTTTGAAAGACTAGGTATAGCTTGGGCAAGTAGAAGCGAACAATCAGATGTACAAATGCTTATAGCTGCACCAGAAGCACAGCTTGGTTATAACCTTGGTCTTAAATTACACGAATTTTTATCTAACTTACCTGATGAATTAAGAATGGAAGCACTAAATGCTTATCCAACTACACCAGAAGCACAGATAGGATTTGCATTAGGAGAAGGTTTAGCTAATAGTATTAGTGATTTTAAACGTGGTGTTAGTTCTGTAGATACTAGAACTCCTGATGAGATAGATACTCAAAGAGAAACAGAGACACCAGTATCTGCAGCAGAAGAATCTATTATCGCTTATACAAATAACATAGTTCAACAAGTAGCAGAAACATCTAGGCGTAGAGTACAAGGGGAAATTAAACCTAAAACTGTAGAAGAGTTAAGAGCAGAAGCCTTTGGAGAATATCAATCTACAGGTAATACCGATAAGTTATTACAAAACCTTGCATCAATAGATTCAGCAGAAGATTTAAGTAGGCAAATAAATAACGCAGAGTATGCTTATGAACAAGCATTCTTTTTCGGTAATGAAGTTGGTTACTACGGTATAGACTCAGCAAATGCAGTAGAAGACTTAAGAGCTTCTTCTGGTAATGAGAACTTAGTACCTCTATATAACATAGGATTAGAAGAAACGTTTCTACAAAACATACCTTCTGATAGAGTTATAGATTATCAATTAGCTTTAGTACAGTCAGGATTTTTAGACCCAGGTACATTTACATCAGGAGAATATGATACAGCAACTAAAGAAGCAGTTAAAGCATCCTTTAGTTACATGAATCCTAAAGCACAGTTTGGAATAGACTCTAATGATTTACAAGAAATAGCACTAGCTTCAGGTGGAAACAACACAGCTTTCTTAGGTTTTATAAGAGACTTTTACTTAGATGGATTAGATGACATTGGCTTTTCAGATGTAGATACTATGAATCAAGGTCCAAGTATTATCGTCATGCCTAGTCCTGATAACTTAAAACAACAGATAGATACTGCTGTAACAACCATAGCTGGTGTAACACCTAATGATACTTTGTATTATGGTGTACAGGAATGGGCTTCAGGAAAAATAAGAGAGTTAACACAAAGTTATCAACAGGGTCAACGTAAATATAGAAATCAAACACGTATGGCACAAGAAGATGCTTTGAGAAGAAAGAAGTTTGGCTTACCTGAAAAGACATATGAGATAGACGCTCCAATGACAGAAGAGGGAATAAGTTCAGCATTCAATTATGAATTACAAAATTATGTCAAGTCACAGTATGGAGATTTAATAGATGCAGGTCAAGAAGAAAATGCTTATCGTAAGGGTATAGCTTCTGTAATAGCAGCATTTAGTAAGAGATAATGGAAGACCAGCAAATACCTTGGGAAGAGTGGGCAAGATTACTCGTTGAAGTTGCAGTTGAACTTAAAGAATCTGGTATGGAATTAAAAGAAGACCCTTCTGAAGATGTACAAGCATTAAGAAATATAATTGCTATTTCTGCAGCAGAGTGGAGAAAAGGTGATGACGTTAATCTTGATGGACCTAGTATGGGTAAAGCATTAGGAGATGAAGAGTCTTATTCGCCAGTACAAGTTTTTATGCCTGTATGGGGTAAAGATACTACAGCTTCTGGAGATGTAACTCTTATAAACAGTCCTTATGTTCCAGAGTTTAAAGACATTAAGAAAAATAAGTTAATTGAATTACTTTCTACAGATACGAAACTCGCAGCTAAAGCAGCTGTAATTCTTATGCAAAACAATAGAGGATATGATATATGGTCAACCTGGTCTATTGTAAATAAAGAACCTGCATACTTTGAGTTTTCAAAAGATTTTACTATTCCTAAAAAAACAGAAGTACCTTCGGATGCTGTAGACGTAAATAGAATATATACACCAGGCTATGAACCAGGTACAGGCAGACCTCTTGATGATGGTAAAACTATACCTTTTACAGAAGATGTAAGTACTGCAAGAGAATCAACTCTAAGAAAGAAACAAGGTAAATACCTTGCTAGAATAAAATTTAACAATCTATTAAGTCAATTTGGAGAGGAAGTAGATGTCGACAAGTAATATAACTTTAGATGATGGTTCAACGGTAGAACAAACATTAGGTTCTGAAGAAGAGAATTATACTCCTACGTACAATAATTATACTGGTCATTCACAAAAGCCTACTCCTGAACAAGTTTATTATGATGGTAATTTTTACTATTGGTTATGGGATATCTCTGGAAACTTAGATGAAGCAGACGGTACAAGTTGGTTAGCTTACAGAGCAGGTACTAGATATAACCCTAATGGTTTTAATGACACACCTAGTGGAGAGAATAGAACTGGTCCACAAGCAGTAACAACAGCACCAGGCAACTTAGTTGGAGATGACATCTTAGATATAAAACAGATATCAAGCTCTTATAACTTGCTTGATGGTTGGAATCCTGGAGAACAGTTTGAAGACAGAATAGCTATGTATGAAGACGTAGCACCATTCTTTTTTGAATCTGTTGTCGATGAACAGGGTAATGTTGAATATCCAGGAATGTCACTACTCTTTGATTCAGTAGTAAGTGGAGTTCCTATTGATGAAACTGACCCTAGATTAATTGCACTCAAAGCTCCTTACACAAATGAAAAGATACAATATTTAAACGCTTTAGGAAAATCAGGTTACACAATATCAGGCAAACCAAATCAAAAGTTATTAGCTTTGAAGGTTACACGAGCTGGACAACTAGACAGTGCATTAGCTAGTCTAGGTTTGAATCCTAATAAATATAAAGTAGATAATTCAGATACTTATGAGGGGTTATTAAATATAGCTGTACAGGGAGACATATCTGCTGGGTTACTTAAAAACTTTATTGGTTATGTTGAAAACCTAGATGGCTATGCAATAGGTTCTGAAGATACCTTAGCACCGTTGTTTAACAATGTTGCAGATAAACTTAATGTTGATAGTTCAGGATTAGATTTATCAGACTATATCTTTAACAATAAAGCACAGGCAAAGGGAACAGAGATTCTCGGTGCAGGTGTATACAATGGATTAGCTGAAAGTGAAAAGAGAACTATAGCTACGCTGTATGCAACTGAAGGTGAAGAGAGTGTTAAAGAGTATCTACAAACTATATTTGATAACAACCCTTACTTTGAAAAGTATGCAGGTAAAGGTCTTAACTATGGAAAGATAGTTGGTCCATACCTTAAACTATACGCATCTATATACGGAGATAATCCTGATGAAACTAGCACAGAGTTCTTAGAAGAACTTAATAATGGTTTTCAAGATGCTGGTAAAAACTTTAGACAAAAAGCATACAATAGTAACAATGAGTTCTTTGCTTACAACTTAGCAAGTGAGATGAACAAGTCCATGGGTGGACCAGTAGTTAGGAGCATATAGTGGTAACAGTATATAGAAAAGATGATTTAACAGGTATAGAGTTAGAAGGTACAGGTCTTGAATTAGATAAAATGTTAGCTAATGGCTACACAACAGATAAGTCAGAAGCTGTTGCTTTATCTACTACAGCAGGTGGTTCAAACTTTACAGGCGGTGGGGAAGTAACAGACTCTACTCCTATTAAAGAAGAAGACCTATCTCCTTATAGCAGAGAACAAGCCAAAGTATTATTGCCATACATCACAAAGTTAGACCCAGTACGTGGAGAGAAACTAATAGATTCTTATACACAAGGTTTTATTGATACAGGTAAAGCAGAGTTTGCCCTAGCAAATATGCGTTCAACAGTTGAATACAGCGAAATGTTTGAAGGTATTAAAAGAGCTGATGGAAGTTTAAGAATGACAGAAGCACAGTACTTACAGAATAAAGAAGCTGTTGCTATTCATTTACAAGAGTATGACCTAGGTGGATATGCAAAAGAAAACTTAGATGTAATATTTCCTAAATTATTAGCTAACAATGTTAGTCCTGATGAGTTAAGAAATAGAGTTAAAGCAGTATCAGATACTATAACTTCATTACCTGAAGAACAGAAAGCACAAGTTCTTGGACAATACTCACAGTATTACTCTGATGAATTAGGAGAGACTGTCGATATGAGTGAATCAGCTTTAGTTGCTATTGCTATAGACCCTGAAGTTAATGCACAAATACTTTCTAAAAGATTAAACGTATCACAGATAAGTGCAACGTTTGAAAGAGTTAGTGGAGAAGAAATAGATTATGACGCAGTACAAAGACTTGTTAGTGGAGGTATCACTTCACAAAGAGCAGCTAGTGAGTTTGAAACAGCTACTGCTAGAGCTATGACTGCTTCAAGATTAGCTAGAAGATTCGGTAGAGCTAAGACAGAATACTCAGCATTAGAGTTTGCAGAGATGGGTGCAGCACCTGATACACAATTTGCAGAACAAGTTTCAACACTAGCAGCACAAGCAGAGTCTGAAAGTGCTGTACAGATAGGTGCAAAGAAAACTCAACAAGGTGCAGTAAGTGGCTTGACAGAGGCATAAATCTGCTATACTAATTGTAGTGCCTGGCAGGAATCGGCACTTAAAAGATAGGGCTGCATTTCGATAGCACTACCAAGGTGTGTTGTCTGTATTTTTAAACCCTTGTGAAATCCCTTTAATTACCTAGCGATTATGTTATGGGATTATTTATATGCTAGAGAAAAGATGGAGATAAAAATGGAAGATATAAACAACTTAGACCAAGCAGCTACAGAACAAGCTGAAGATTCTAATGATAATATAAAGCAACTTAGGGATGAGTTTAAAAAACTCAAAGCTGAGAACAAAGCATTCAAGGCTCAGGCTATGGGTAGCGCTTTAGAGTCATTAGGACTAGAACCTGAAAAAGGTATTGGTAAAGCTGTAACTAAATTATATGAGGGCGAGATGGATGTAACATCTATCAAAGACTTTGTACAAAATGAGTTTGGTGATGCTATTAATGCTGAACCAGCAGCAGTACCTCAACAAGCAGGTAATGTAGTAGAAGCTCAATCGCGTGTAGAGCAGCTAAATAAACTTGGTGTAAATGCTGAGCCTACAGACGTAGGTCAAGAATTTATAAATTTCGTTAGAAATTCCAACACAAAACCAGGAGATTCTATCAATGCAAAATTGCGTATGATGGAAACTCTTAAACAACAAGATAAAAAATAATTTATAGGAGAAGATAAAAATGGCAGACATATCGTTAACAAACAGTACGATTTATGCACAAAATATTAATAACTTCGCTGGTGAATTGTTCAAAGTCGGTGGTCAAAGAACACCTTTATTATCCGCAGCTGGTGGATTAAACGGTGGTAAGACATTAAACTCTACATTTTGGCAAGTCCAAGTAGAAGATAATGCTACCGTTTCATCTGAACCAACTAAAGGACAAGAAGGTGCAGCACCTACAGAATACCTTGGAAGAGACAGAGCTGCATACACATATGTAACTCAGATTTTTCATAAAGGTGTACAAATGACCTATACCGCTTTGGCATCTACCCAAAATCAAAACCCATTTGATTTATCAGCAAACGCTGCGAACTCTTCAGACGGAGACGGAACAACAACAGCTGGTGACAAATTGGCTTTATTTGGTGGTAGCCCAGTGGCAGACGAATTTGCTTTCCAGATGGAAAAAGCAATGGAAAAAGTAGCAAGAGAAGTTGAGTGGTTTGCATTCAATGGTTCTTTCTCAGATGGTGCTAACGTAACACCTGGGTCAGGAACAAGAGAAATGTACGGTCTTGATGTATGGATTACCATAGGCAAGAACGCTAACAACGCTGCTGCAGTTAACCCATTAGGTGGTAACTGTTTCTACAATGACGCTTCAGGTGACGGAACTGGTTCAAGTCAAGTCATCTCTTTCGCAACTATATCAGGTGCGTTAAAGAGAATGTATGACAACCATGCTCCAATGTCTCAACCTGTACTATGCGTTAGTCCAAAGCAATTACTAGACCTTAACAACGAGCTTGTTAAAGGTACAGTTGATATAGCAGGAGCAATCATTCCTAGAGATAGAAATGTTGCTGGTATAGATATTGATACAGTCATTACACCATTCGGTTCAATCGGATTGATGGTTATTGACCCAGATATCATGCCAACAGGCACTGCTTTCATCTTAGACTTAGCTTACATACAACCAGTATTCACAAATATCCCAGGATATGGAACTGTGTTCGTACGTGACATTGACCAAGATGCAAACGCTAGAATTGGTAAAGCAATTTATATGGAGATGGGATTCGAGTTCGGACCTCCTTCATACCATTGTAAAATTCAATCAGTAGCTTAAATAATAATTGAAGATTAGGGTGGAACTCCACCTCCGCCCTTATCTTCTGCTATAGTAAGGAAGATATGATTAAATCAAAAACAGCTTTAATAGATATATCTGCAGACAATAACAACTCTTTAGGAGTACAAACTGAAGGTATGTTGCTTTGTGGCATTCAATTCCCTGCAGCCATGACAGGTTCTAATATTACATTTGACTTTGCAATGGATAACAGCACATGGGTAGATGTAACAGAAACAGATGGTACTGCAGTTACATACGTAGTAACAGCAGGAGACATGGTAAGAGTAGACCCTAGTGGTTGGGCTTTTGCTAGTAATGGCTACATAAGAGTTACATCCGATGGAAACGAAGCAGCAGATAGAAGTTTAACATTACACTTTAGACATAGTTAGGAGAACCAATGGCTAATATTGGTAATCTAGTAGATAGAACCTATAGAGAGTATCTAGAACCTATGGATGATGTTGTTAGCTATACAACGCTATCAACGTCTATGAATGATTCAGTAACATCTGTTGTATTCAATGGAGATTTATTATCTGTAGAAGAAGAAGATGCTTTAGACGCAGGTGCAATAATAGAAATAGGTCAAGAACTTTTAATATGTACTGACCTCAATGCTGTAACTAATACAATTACAGTTACTAGAGCAGCTAGAGGAACTACTGCAGCTAGTCATACAGCAGGAGACTTAATAAAAATAGCTCCACCGTTCCCACGTAAGAATGTATTTGATGCTGTATGTGACCAGATTAAAAACTTATACCCAACTTTATTCGCTACAGAAACATTAGAAGTTGTTGTTGGAGATGGATTTACTTTATTAGGTTCTTACTCAGCTCCAGGAACTAATAACTATTTAGTAGCACCTATAAAATCTATATCACAGTACACAGACTTTGCTGCTAATTCAGATTCAACAAATGTTGTATTTAGAGGAGTAGCTGTTGAATTAATAGACTTACCAAACCCTTTTACTTATACAGATGATACCTCTACAGAAAGAACAATTACTTATACAACAGGTCCTGACGTAGTACACGCATTACAATTTTCAGGTATAGCATCAGGTCATACTGCATATGTAACATTTAAAAAGAAATTTATTGACCCGACTGCAGAAACAGACACGCTTGCCACAGTAGGATTAGAAGATGAATATGAACCTATTATCATGGCTGGTGTCGCTGCACATATGCTTAGTGGTAGGGATATTCCTACTGCAACAACTGATTACATAACTGACCAACTTTCTACATCAAGTTTCCCAGTTGATTCAGCAACAAGAATAAGAAACTCTTTATTGAGTTATCAGAGAGCTTTAATACAACAAGCTAGAAAAGACTTAAGAGCTAGGTATCCAGAACCAGTTTCAATAAACAATATAGTGTACTAATGCCTAGAGTAGCTACAACTATAAACACTTCTAACCCAAAGCGTTATGGGTATGATGTAAGAATTGATGATATATTACTTCGTTCTGCTGCTGGTCCAGGTAGAGAAATGCAGATACAATCATCAGATGTACAAGAACAAGGTATTAATGTAAGACAAAATGCAGAGGACTTTACTTCTAACTTAGGTCGTATCTATTCAAGAAATAATTTTACAGGTGGACAAGGACTAGACACAGCACATAGAGCTAATGGTACACCTAAAGATACAACAAGATTTTGGGATAGCAAAGGTGTAGATGTCTTTCATGGAGATGATGAAACTTCTTATCACACACACTTGTTATTTACCACAGCAGACAAAGGTATAAACTTTTCTGCTAGTAATAACTACATAGCACAAACAACTAATGGTGACTTGTATGTTACAGACGCTGCTAAGATTTATAAATCCACAAACAATGGCTCTACATGGGCAGAGGTATCTACAGGTCTTACTATAAATTACAACTTTACTGGTATAGCTTCAGTAGGAGATATGATATTTGCTACTACAGCTAACAGTACAACACACTCAGAACTTATTAAGTTTGATGGTGCGTCTACTTGGTCAGAAGAATCAACAGCACAATCTTCATCAGGTGGTTTAAATGGTATTTGGTTTGCAAAAGGACAATTAGTATTTAGTGGAGATGATGGCACAGTAGAAAGAGTATGGGCAGTAAGTCCATTTAATAAAACTTGGTCAGGTTCTGACTTAGCAGATGGAGATGCAATCATAACTTTCGAGGATTCTCACCATGTATCACAAGTTGTAGATGCAGGTGCAGTAGTCTTAGTTGCTTCTACTAATGGAGATATATATTCTCTTAAAGATATAGCAGGAACTTTTACTCTTAAAGGACAAACAAACATACCCTTTGAAGAAGTACACTCTATAGCTGCAGCAGAAGGTATTGTATTTTTTGGTACAAAAGAATTTTCAAGAGATGTAGGTAGATTCTATCGTGCAGACTTAACAGTTGCAGATGACTTATATGTACTAGCTAACAGACAATTAGTAAAAGAATGGGTTATATCAGGAGTAGATACAACACCTAAGTTTATGTTTGTTACAAGAGATAGTGTTTATTGTGGAGTAAAAGAAAGCGGTAGTGAAAGTTACTTGTGGAGATATTACTTACCTACTGCAGGATTCGCTAGAGATTTAGAGATGGGAGCATCAGGTCTTATTACAGGTATAACCAATTCAAGTGGTAAGTTTGTTATAGCTGTAGCAGGACAAGATATATTCTTAGAAACATCTACATACGAACTTGAAGGTTATCTTATAATGTCAGCAGCAGATTTCTTTACAGCAGAAAGTAAACAGTTTGTTGGTGCAGAAATATCTACCTTTTCGTTACCTAACAATACATCAGTAGAGCTTTATTACTCTACTAAGTTTGAAGCATTAGACAATCCTACAGATGGTTCATTCCAATTAGCATTGGACCAAGCTGCAGGTTTTGGAGATACAGAAAAACAAATAGCAGAAGTATCAAGGTACATAGTTGGTAAAGTAATACTTAAATCAGAAGCAGGTGTAGATACACCTAAGCTAAAGTCAGTACAGTTTCGTGCATTGGCTAGACCTGAATTAGTAGTAGCACAGATACCTATAAACATATCAGACAGAGTAGAAAGACCTGGAAGAAAACCTGTAAAGGTTAAAGGTTTAGGAGATACATTGTATTCAGCGTTGCGTTCTAAAGAAGGTGACTCTGTAACACTAGAGTTATTTGACCCTGCAGAAATTATAAGAGGTGTAGTAGAAAGAATTAGTTACCCAATTAATTCTAATGTTGAAAGAGGAAGCGTAACACAGTATGCTATAATTACTGTGCGTGGAACTAGACAACCTACTATCACAGATGTGACAAGTACTGAAGTGTTTGGTATTAACGCATTAGGATTAATGAGATTTGGAGCTTAATTGACA
>Ga0181399_1000370_pt1 | contig 16636 bp, 24 predicted proteins | sample 22SPOviralmetaG_FD_130128 | JGI IMG/M metagenome (GOLD analysis project Ga0181399, IMG submission 130128) | Marine viral communities from the oligotrophic San Pedro Time Series (SPOT) site, San Pedro Channel, CA, USA - 22 SPOT_SRF_2011-05-21 | ecosystem: Environmental > Aquatic > Marine > Strait...
CTACAGTATCTAATATAGGCGAAGGTATTGGATTGTTTGATCAGATTGTTAATCATGATATACAATTAAAAAGTATTCTAGCTGGAAGAAATATTGCTGTCACAACAGACACAGCAGGGAATGTTATCATAGATTCTGATACTAACTCGATTACTGAAATTACAATACAAACAGAGTCCGGAGAAATATCTGCGGTACAAGGACAAAAATTAACATTACATGGTGCTAATGGACTAGATACATATGTTGAGAACAACGTTGCTTATATTACATATACTGGTCCTATTGGCTTAATAAGTGAAACAGATCCTACCCTAAGTGTAAACTTAGATTCTAATAATAAAGACATTATCAATGTTAACACTTTGCGGGTGAATAATGTTGTAGGTAATCTTACAGGTAATGTTACAGGATTAATAAATGGAATGGATCCTGCAACTATTGCGCCATTATTTGATAATTACTTTGACTTTGGAGATGTAGGTAGAACAGTAACTAGTATTATAGAGTTTATGTTAGATGATGTAGATGTTGATATGGGTACTATAATAGTTCCAGAAACACGAAACATTGACTTAGGTAGTATTGTAGTATAACTTCCGATAAATACTGTATCTAAAAGGAATACAATATGGCGAACCCTGGCAGTATTTGGAGCGTAGGTACTGGATACAAAATACAAACATTAATTGAAAGAACGCAAGTAAACATTGCGTTGCCTCTAGTATCTTATTTTACAGACGTAAGCACAGAATTAATATCTGGAAAACTGCCTAACGGAACAAGATTAGAAAATAATTATATAACTGGCACTGCATTTGAGGTATTACTTGATACTTCTTTTAAGTTTACAATTCGTGCATACTCAGGAGTTATATTTGAAGATAGAACTTTTGAAATAATTGTTAGCGGCCCAGATTCACCTAATTGGATAACACCTGAGGGCATGTTGCCAGTAGGACGAGGCAATCAACTTTTTATACTTGACAATGCTATTATTGACTATCAACTTCTAGCAGAAGATCCAGATATTTCAGCAGGGGATGAAATAAGTTACTTTATCGCAGACGGTGACGGCACATTACCTCCGGGAATTACATTGTCCGAAGATGGTAGGTTGCAAGGAGTTACCGAAGCGTTACTATCATTAGATCCAAGGACCGAAGCTGGAGGTTACGACGATCAGCCATACGGTGACTTACCTTTAGATTTTGCCGCAGTATCCAGTTCAGGCTTTGACAGTTTTTATTACGATACATATGATTTTGATTATTCAATAGCAACTAATCAACCAAAGAAATTAAATCGATACTATTCTTTTGCAGTAACAGTTACAGATGGTGATAGTTTTACTAAAAGAGAGTTTACAATATACCTAGTAGGTGATGATTATTTAAAGTCTGATAACACACTTATGAGTTCAGGCAACGGTGTATTTACAGCAGACAACACAAATGTTAGAACACCTACATTTTTAACTCCTAGTGACTTAGGCTTTAAAAGGGCTGATAACTTTATAATTTTACCTATACAAACTATTGACACTCCGCAACTAGAAGGTATTGTTAGATATACCCTTGAAGGGATTAATACTGATAACAGTAAAAGTAAATTGCCAGACGGACTAACACTGGACTACGAAACAGGAAATATTACAGGTTACTTACCTTACCAACCTTCAGTAGTAAAAGATCATAAGTTTACAGTAAGAGCTACTAGACTTACATTTGATTTAGAAACTGTGGAAATATTTGGTACTTATTATGAAGATGTAATTTTAGGAAAAAATCAGTTCAAAATATATAAAACCGACTTGACAGGAAATATTGATAATGTCAATGATGTATTAGAATTAAGAAATAGAGAAATTTTACTCGGTGACACATTATATAAAGTTATAAACGTTGATAATTCAAACGATGATTATGAAATTATTTTTGTAGATCAGACTCTTGCTCCTGAAATAACATTACAAGTTTCTCAAACAGCGCCGAGTGGGCAAGACTTTATGTTTGTTAATACTTTAGATTTAAAAGCAAAAGAAAAATATCTTAATAGAACACTAAACTTTTCAGAGACAGAAAAATATAATATAACATCAATTGTTCCGTATATAGAATATGATGTTGTACAAGTTACACCGCAAAACGATCCAATCTTTCCTTATTCAGCACCTAGTGGTGTAGAAATTGGCGTAAGCTATTTGGTAGATGACTATATTGTTTACACTGATGACGTTGGCGGCAACAACTTTGTGTATAAAGCATTAACATCACACACTACTACTCCTTTATTAGATGAAAGTAATAACTTTGTACTTGATGCAAACGGTAACCAACAAATAGAATTTGTTAATGCAAATTGGACACAAGTTTCAGAATCATTAGATACATTACCATTAAACGAAAGACTAGAAGCAACTAAACAAGCAATTGTTAGAGCGTATGGCGGACCTGTATATATAAGTGTAAAAGAAGACACCATCTGGAATATTAAATTACCTAGCACAAGTACAACTAGAATAAAGCAAAATATAAGTCAGTTTTTTAAAGGACAAGACAGTAGTGATTTTAGAATTGATTTAATCCGTGACAATCAAGATAGAATACAACTTGATATAAATTTACAAACACAACTTAATAACGGAAGAAATATAGGAATAGCACTATTTAAAAATGATTCCTTTAGTAAAAATATTGTAACAAGTGCAAGGGACGAAGTTGATATTCCTAGTAGCATTAAAACATTTAATCTTAAAACAATTGGTGAAATTGAAAGTAACATAAAATGGATAACTGATTCTAATTTAGGTACTTTAAATGCAAACGTTCCTAGTACAAAGTCAATACGGGCAGAAAGTACAGTGCCTGATACAAAAATGGTATACGTTGTATCTAGTGGTAAATTGCCTTATGGCATGCGACTGACTTATGATGGCGAATTAATCGGAGTTCCTAATCAATATGCAAAAGGGGATCAACTAGGATTAACGACATTTGAAAATAAAACAATTACATGGGACGGCATCCTTCCTGGTGAAACGTCATTTGATAGAGAATTTAAATTTGTAGTACAAACGAGAGATAGATTCAACTACGCTTCATTAGAAAGAGAATTTACAATTATTGTATCAGATAACGATAATGTGGAATATAGTAAAATCTATATGAAGCCAATGTTGTCGCAAACCGAACGTTCCTACTTACAAAATTTTACAAGTAATTCGGAAATATTTGAGCCTGACAAAATTTACAGACCCCAAGATAACGAATTTGGTGTGCAACGAGAATTGAAACTATTAGTGTATTCCGGGATTGAGTCTGTTGATATTAAAAATTTTGTTGGAGCGGCAGCTAAAAATCACAAACGTAAGACCTACAATTTAGGAGGTTTACAATCTGCTATAGCAAAAAATGAAGGCACAAATGACGTAGTATACGAAGTAGTGTATATTCCTGTATTAGATCCAGCAAATCCTACAAAAGGTAACACAGCTAATTCATTTAGAATAAACAATACAAATAGCATTACAGTAGATTCTATGACTAGAAATGCAACAGATGATAGTATGCGTACTGATCAAGGTTATAATACCTTACCAGTATATGGCAGAGAAACAGTAAAATTTATACAAATTGATAATGAAACAATTGTAGTAGATACTAGACAAAATAACGATGTAACTATAGACGTTGACGATCAAAATTTTGAAATTGATCTTGAGGTAGGGGACGAAGCAACAATTACACTTCAACTTACCGATGCAGAACCATACAAAATGATGCCATCTAATGCTAATACTATAAAAGTCGATAGTGATGCTGTACTCGTAAGTCAACGAAAAGACGACCTTCGTTACATAAGTAATTTAGATAACATAAGAAACAATATAAAAGAAATAGGTAAAACAAAAAGAAGTTACTTACCTTTATGGATGAGAACTCCGCAAGAAGGACTACAAGAATTAGACTATATACCTGCAATTCCGTTGTGCTATTGTAAGCCAGGATATTCTGCAGATATAATTAGAAACTTAAAAGCAGCAAATTTTGATGCAAAAATGATAAATTATGATATTGATAGGTATATTGTATCTAGTGCTAAAGATAGACAGCAAGAAACATTTATCTTATTCGCAAATTACAAGTTCAATGCATAATAACGATAAATAATATTAGAGGAAAGAAAACATGGCAAGTGAAATTATTAGTTCAACAGTAGATGAAAATTATCCTATAGCAGGTGTAGATAATGATACACAAGGTTTTAGGGATAATTTTAATATAATTAAAACAGGATTATCTAGAGCTGCATCAGAAATCAGTACATTACAAGCTAGTACTGCAAAACTAGATGCTCCAAACGATTTTAATGGTACATTAATTACTGACGCTACACTAGATGCAAATACCGAATCTTTCCTGTCATCAGGTGGCGTCATAGCGTCAACAGAAGTTAGCTTTACAAATGGCATGTATCAAAGTATTAGATTTGGCTCAGCTGCTGAAGCGGCAACATTAAATCTAACATTATCAGGTTTTCCAAGTTCAGGAGATAGAGTTGCTAAGTTTAGATGTCAATTTTTTGGACCAGGCGGAACTGAACCAGTGACAGTTGTATTTTCTGCACTAGGCGGCGCGACTATATACAAATCACCTAATTGGCCTACAACATTTTTAGTAGACTCGGCAACAGATCCTATCATCGTAGACTTTTGGTCATATGATGGAGGCAATTCATACGTATTTGCAGAATACATAGGTAGGTTTGAACCATAATGCATCCTTATGTCAAAGACGCAGATACTCTCACGGAAGATCAAATAGAAGAAAAAATATTTAAATTAAATAGAATATACTATCAAACTTCTAATCAAGATGTCCAAAACCAAATAGTGCTTGCACTAGATACTTATAAGGTTGCTTTAGAAGAAAAGCGCATAGAAGCTAAAAAAATTCAAGAAAATCGCGAAAATGGCGAAAATGGACTTGACAATCTTATAAAAGTATCGTAAAATAGTTTTATGATTATGAAAACAGACTCTCTCGGTATTCCACGTTTTTCTAACAAAGATTTAATTAATATGATCTATTCTGGACATATTGATAAGTGTCATGTCGTACTTTGCGAAGAATCAGATGATATTAATAAGTTTAATGATCGTATGAAGGATCAGGGATTACCAGAGTTAAAAACATATATTCCACTAGATGTAGACCAAAAAACTTTTGACGGTGTATGTCAGAGTGAATGGTTTATGCCTGACGAATATAAAAACATGGATATTTATAGAGTGTTAGAAGAAAAATGCGAAAACTATGACACTCTTGCAAGAGTTGACGAAGAGTTTGAAGAATTTACAAAAAGAGGTATGCTAGACTTACTACGGTATATGGTATATCTAGTAGATTTTATGCGTGAAAATAATATTGTTTGGGGAGTTGGAAGAGGCTCAAGTGTAGCAAGTTATATACTATATTTGATTGGAGTACATCGTATAAATTCAATCCAATATGAGCTGGACTGGCGGGACTTCCTGAGATAAGTACATACATAACCTTTTAGGAGATAAAAATGGCTAAGACTAGAAAAACTTATAGAAGCATGCGAGGAAAGCCTGTCGACATGGATCTATTAATGAAAAAGAATGAGCTTACACCAGCTGTAGGTAACGCAAAAGTAAATGCTCGTGGCGATCAATTAGGAGCCGGCGGACAGATCTTAAAAAAGAGAGAAGATCTTGTAAGTGAATATTACAATGTTGCAGGCGTTGTTGGTAAAGACGGTGGCGCGGCAGTAGTTGAAGAAATTGTAGACGCACCAGAAGCAAAAAAGTCAACGAAAAAAGCTGCAACTAAACAACCAGAACCAGAACTTACTGTAGAAGAACAAGAAATGATGGAAGAAGCAGCTAGTGATGATGAATGGATTGAAGATTCAGACGGAAATTTTGTAAAGAAGGACAGCTAATAATGGCGCAAAATATTAATGCAATTAAAGGTACACCGAGAGCAAAAGGCGAAGATGTTCTAGTAACTGAAATGCATTTTGGCGAACAAGTAACAGCATCTGGAATTATTATTAGTAATGATGACGGGCAAACACGAGGAATATATCCTCGCTGGGCTAAAGTATATTCAAAAGGTCCGAGAAACAAAGATCCATATAATGTAGGTGATTGGATCTTAGTATCCCACGGACGTTGGACTCGGGGAATAAAACTTGAAACTGAAGCTGATGGCGAAATCGAAATGCGAAAAGTAGAACTTGAAAGTGTATTAGCATACAGTGAAGAAAAACCAGAAGGCCTTCAAATTGGGGCAGAATATGCAGATGGTGAACATGCTACTATAGATCCGTCTAGTTTTGTAAACGCATAAGAGGTAACAATGACAAACGTATTTGAAGACATTAACAAATTTGCCGAAGCATGCGACCAACCACCAAGTGAAGCAAACTATAAAATGTATCTCGATTTAATTCGAGAAGAAACAGACGAACTAGAAGAAGCTATCCAAGACAACGATAAAGTAGAACAACTAGACGCACTAGTGGATATCCTTGTTGTTACTATGGGTGCAATACGTGCCGCAGGTTGGGATGGCGAAGCAGCGTGGCGCGAAGTAATGAATACAAACTTTGCTAAAATTGACCCAGCCACGGGCAAAGTAATCAAACGCGAAGATGGTAAAGTATTAAAGCCCGAAGGCTGGAAAGCACCTGAACTTGGACAATTTATTTGAAAATTTTGAATGGTATGATTTCTTAGCAATAGCAATATTCGCTAAAGTATTTCAAGTTTTAATTATCGTTACCCTAATGGGCGGCGGCCTAGTATCAGCGACAATACTAGCACTAGTTTGGCAACTTTGGTTATTTTACGAAAGATTTCGATCAGGAAATACTTGACTAATACAAACTCTGATGTTATAATTAATATATTATAAGGAGTTTACATGTTACTACCAACACCACAGAGTAGTGGACTAGGCACAACAGGTGCTACAGGCATTGCTTTATTAATCTTACACACAACTGGATATTTAACAGGTTGGGCTTGGCCTTTACTGTATGTATTCCTTATTATCACAGGCATTGGACAAGAAAATAGAAGAGGCAAAAAATAATGACCGTACACGCAATGATCGACTTAGAAACTTTGCATACAAACCCACAAGCAACTGTACTAACAGTTGGAGGCGTAAAATTTAATCCGCATTCAAAAAAAGATCCTTATGATGAATTTTATTATAAATTAGATACTGAAGGACAGGATCGAGCAATTAGTGAAGATACGCTTGCGTGGTGGAGCAAACAAGATCCAAAGGCACAAGAAGAAGCATTTGGAGAAAATAATCGTGTACAAATGGAAATGTTTCTTAATACACTTCCTAAGTGGATGCGTGGTGTAGACGTATTATGGGGCCACGGTTATGGCTTTGATATAACTATTTTAGAAGACATGCTACGCCAAGTTGGAAAAAGTATTCCTTGGCAGTTTTGGCAAGTTCGTGACTCCCGTACATTATTTGCTTGTATGCAAGAAGATCCTAGAAAAACTTTAAAGCAGGTAGATTTGCATAATGCTCTTGCTGACGCTTACTTCCAAGCAAAAGGTGTCCAATTAGCATACGCGGAAATGAATTTGAGATGAAAAAAGAACATCAATATAACTTCCAGGTAGAACATGCTAAACCTATTTTTACAAATATTATTGGCAGTAAATTAGTTGGCTGTGATAATGTAAAGAGTGATATTGATACTGTAACTACATATGCACATAAGACAATACTAAATCCTTTTTTTGATTTTCCGAGTAGTGAAGAGATTGTAAACATCTCTTATACTGATAATCTTATGTATGAAGACTGTGCTGTATTAGCAATTAATAATATTGCACAGCTAATTAGACCTAATGATATTTCTGCAAGTACAACTGGATGGTTAATACATCATCTAGCGGCAATAAAATTTGATAGAATACAAATACATGATCAAGAATATTATTCAGTATATCTTGATTATCTATGTTCCCCCGGTTTAGGGCAAGCATTTTGGAAACATGCTGCACAACAGACAGCAAATAGCTGGAATGCTATGCCTACAAGTGAAAATAACTGGAGTCAACATTTTGACAGTAATAATCAAACACATATAGATAATAAAAATACATGGCAAAATATTGTAGATTATTATCCAACTGTTGACAAAACAGTTGGGTATGATTGTAAATTTGCTGCATGGGTTCTTACTGATTGGTATTGTATTAAGGCAGTGCTTATGCAACAGCACCTTATAGATCAAGAAGAAATTGATTTTTTAAAGGCAGTAAAAGATAAAAAAGTAGTTCTTGAAGAACTTAAACAAGTAAAAACACAGTTATGGAAACAGGTGCGGAAAGCAGTTGAAAGTCCAATGAGTAGATATCTTTTAGGCGACGGATATGATATAAATATGGCATACCAGAATCATACCTTTGGCATTAAAGGATTTTTAAACACAGTAGAAAACCTAGAATCAAAATAGAGAAAGTGAGTTACCTTGAAGTATGTTATTGATATTGACGGCACTATCTGTAAGGAAGTAATTATACCCGACAGTGGTGGAAAGAAAGACTACGCTAATCACATTCCAATGCCAGAGCGTATTGCAAAAGTAAACGCATTGTACGATGCAGGACACACAATTAAATATATGACAGCACGTGGTTGTGTAAGTGGTGTTGACTATTTTAATTTAACTAACAATCAATTAATCAAATGGGGCGCTAAGTTTCACGAACTAAGTGTAGGTGAAAAAGAAAACTACGATATTTGGATTGATGACAAAGCATTTTGGAGTGAAAACTTCTTCCGTGAAACTGGGGAATCATATGAATGATTCTTGTCGGGAGAAAATAAATGGATCCAACACCAGAAGAGATAAAAGAAGCTTATAGATTATTTTTTTTAGTCAAAGGGCATATGGATATAACGCAAGAAATGGCATTAGCAAGTGCGCCAGGATATTTTAGACGTCTCTGGATTGCTGGCGGAAACGGTGCTCCATTATACTTGTATGATGAACAGTTTGAAATAGAATGGAAGAAAAGGAATGACAATAATGAATCGTAGATTTATAGCTGCAATGGACCATAGTGGCGGATCAACAGGGGGCGTACTAGAACGCTACGGACAAGAATACACAGAAGCAGACAAGATGGAGAAAGTTCATGCTATGCGTCTTAGAATGATTAACAGTCCTGAATTTAACGATGAAAATATTTGGGCCGCAATACTATACAAAGACACAATAGAACGCGGAATGGTTCCGTTACTACACGGCAAAAATATTCATGCTATTTTAAAAGTTGACAGTGGCTGTACTGAAGCAGGAACACTTAAAAAGTTTGATTTAAATTATATGCTAAATTTTGCTGTGAAGCACAAGTGCTTTGGAACTAAAATGAGAAGTATTGTAAAGTCCCAAGATATATTAGATGAGGTCCTTGATCAGCAGATGGAACTAGCTGGTCAAATTTATGCTTGGGAATTAATGCCAATTGTGGAGCCAGAGATTCCAATTGAACATGAACACAAGCAAGGCTTAGAAATTGCATTACTAAACGGACTTAAGAAAAGATTAGATCTGTATGAAGGGCAATGTATACTAAAATTAACACTTCCTGAACAACAAAACATGTATCAAGATCTTGTAAATCATCCTAAAGTCCACAAAGTTGTAGGACTTAGCGGTGGATACTCTACAGATGAAGCGTGTAAAAGACTTTCAAAGAACAAACAAATGACAGCTAGTTTTAGTAGAGCATTAAGTGAAGGACTAAAATTTGGCTTGACAAACGAAGCATTTGATGCTACAATAAACAATAATATAAAAATGATCACAGAGGCTAGTACATGAAAGACTTATGGGTAGAAAAGTATCGTCCTAAAACAGTAAACGGATATGTGTTTAGAGATGACTCTCAGCGCAATCAAGTAAATACTTGGATAAAGGACAAAACTATCCCGCATTTATTGTTTAGCGGAAACGCAGGCATTGGTAAAACAACACTTGCTAAACTTTTGTTTAATGAACTTGAGGTTAATGATCTAGACATACTAGAAATTAACGCAAGTCGCACAAACTCAGTTGATGATGTAAGAGATAAAATTGTTAACTTTGTACAGATGATCCCATTTGGGGACTTTAAGGTTGTATTATTAGATGAAGCAGATTACTTATCGCCAAACGCTCAAGCAGCTCTTCGTGGGGTTATGGAGGAGTATCATACTACTGCTCGTTTCATTCTCACTTGTAACTATCCAAATCGTATTATACCCGCTTTGCACAGTAGGTGTCAAGGTTTCCACATTGCTAAAATTGACCAAACTGAGTTTACAGCTAGAGTTGCTGAAATCCTTATCACTGAAGGTATTACTCCTGATTTGGATACGTTGGATACCTACGTAAAAGCAACATATCCAGACTTGCGTAAGTGTATCAACACAGTACAAATGAATTCAACAGATGGGGTACTAGTAAAGCCCAATGAAGGCGATAGTGGTGCCGCTGATTGGAAACTAGAAATGGTTGAACTGTTTAAGGCAGGTAAAATACAAGAAGCACGTAAATTATTATGTGGCGCAGTACGCCCAGAAGAGATGGAAGAGGTGTATCGTTGGCTTTATGACAACATAGAACTATTTGGTGATGACGAAACACAAGACAGTGCTGTGATTATAATTAAACAAGGCATGGTTGATCATACACTTGTTGTTGATCCGGAGATTAATTTGGCAGCAACGCTTATTAAACTTGCAAGGTTATAAAATGGAATTTAGTGAATACGAAACAGCACATACTCTTTGGCCAACTTTTACCTTTCATTACAAGTACAAAGACTTTGAAAAAATACAGGCTGATTTAGTAGAAGATATATACAAACAAGCAGAAAAACAAGAGACAGATATAGATAGCCAAGTTGCAATACAAGCCAAACATAATTTATTAGAGAGCAAGTTTAATTTTTTACAAACTGATACATCGTCTGTACAAAATTTAAATCAATTCTTTAATGAATCATTATTACATGTGATGCACGAAGGTCTTCCTAGTACAGGTTACTGGAAGCCACATAGAGATATGGAATGCGTTATAGGTGAAAGTTGGTATCATATTACAAAACAGAATGGCTACCATAAACTACATACGCACCCGGGTAGTAGTTGGGCATCTATATTCTATGTCCAAACTAATGAATGTGAACAGCATAACGGAAGTAACACTTGGTATAATCATAACATGCATCAGAATGCTAAAGATGACGGAGGCGAGTGGAATTATATGAATAGTAGTTATGTTATTCCACCAAGAGACGGGCACTTAATAGTCTTTCCTGCATGGTTGCCGCATGATGCTGTACCATACATGGGCACAGAAGACAGAATTGTTGTAAGTGCTAATGTTAACTTTTATTATAGGTAAAAAATATGACTTACTTAGTAACAGATAATTGTGTAAAATGTAAAAATATGGACTGTGTAGAAGTATGCCCAGTAGACTGTTTTTATGAAGGAGAAAATTTTCTTGTAATCAATCCAGATGAATGTATTGATTGTGGAGTATGTGAGCCTGAATGCGGTCCTGGTGCTATTCTTTCTGATTCTGTAATGAACGATCAGGAAAAACAAAAATGGCACGACATCAATCTAAAATATAGTTTGATTTGGCCAGTGATTACTGAGAAGGGTATACCGCCAGCAGATGCAAAGGAATGGGAAGATGTGCCAAATAAATTTGAGACACACTTTAGCGAAGTACCAGGAGATGGAAGTTAATGATTAAAGCAATACTAGCATGTGACGATTACGGAGGCGTAAGCAAAAACGGTACACTACCGTGGCCAAATAATTCAACAGACCTACAATGGTTCAAAGAGAACACAGCAGGACATATTGTTATAATGGGATCTACTACTTGGGAAGATCCTGGTATGCCTCGACCGTTACCAAAACGTCGAAATTATTTAGCAACAAGTCGTCAAGAAGACTATCCTGGTGCAGACGGATATATTAAAGGCGATATTAACAGTGCTATTATAGCTATTTCAGAAGATAACCCTGGTATTATAACTTGGGTGATTGGTGGACCTAACATTATTGAACAAACACTAGGTATTATTGACGAGTTTTATATTAGTCGTATTCCAGGTGCATATGCTTGTGATACATTCTTACCGTTACGTAAGATTGAAAGTTTATTTGAACGCACGTGGTCAGACGAACACGAAGCAGTTACATTTGAAATTTGGAAGAAGCGATCTACAAATTATAAACATGTACAACAAGATTTAACACAACTTAATGGTGACGGTAATCGTGACAGAGGACGCTACGGTGAAGACGAAATTCGATACGGAGTAGACTCGTGAAGCAATATTTAGACGCATTACATCACATTTTATTACACGGCAAAGACCGCGATGACAGAACAGGCGTAGGCACACGTAGTGTATTTGGACATCAAATGCGTTTTGATTTACGTAATGAATTTCCTGCTGTAACTACAAAGAAACTTGCATGGAAAAGTGTTGTAAGTGAACTGCTATGGATGCTAGAAGGATCTAGTGACGAACGTAGACTTGCTGAAATACACTACGGTAAACCTAGAGAAGAACTAGTAGGCAAAACAACTATTTGGACTGCTAATGCTGACAATCAAGGCAAGCAACTAGGGTATGTAAACAACGATACAACAAAAGATTTAGGTCCTGTATATGGACATCAATGGCGCAGTTGGGACGCACAACTTGGATTTGTAGATCAAATTGCCGAAGTACTTGAAAATATGTACTACAATCCAGATAGTCGTAGACACATTGTTAGTGCATGGAATGCTGACAGAGTAAATGTAATGGCATTGCCGCCGTGTCATACTATGTTCCAGTTTCACATACAAGACGGCGAACTAAGTTGCCAATTGTACCAACGTAGTGCTGATATGTTTTTAGGGGTGCCTTTTAACATTGCTAGTTATAGTTTGTTGACACATATGTTTGCACAATTACTAGAATTAAAGGTAGGTGACTTTATATGGACTGGTGGGGATTGCCATATCTATAAAAATCACTTCGAACAAGTACAACAGCAAATTATTAGAACTCCATTACAAGGTCCTATACTAAAAATGCCTGAGTTCACAGACTTAGATCAACTTGTAAAAACAAAACCCGAGGACTATAAACTTATTGGTTATACTCCAATGGATTCGATTAAGGCGCCCATGGCTGTATGATGGGATGGAACTGGCAACAAGATCCGCAGAGATCTGTAGAAGAAAAGTTTGCTTGGTGGCCCATACGTAGCGGATCACGCAAGCGTATATGGTTAGAGAAATATTATGAGCAACATACATACTATGACGATAACGGTAAGCCGCCTATCAAAGGTCCTTATTGGAGCTACATTTATACAAAGAATGAATTTTTAATGGAGATAATAAAAAATGAGAGATGAAATGACAGACGAAAATAAAACAGATGTTGAAAAATGGCTTGCGGAAGGAAACAAAATAACAGTTTGTCCTCCAGGAGCACGTACAGAAGATTTAACATACACATGGGGCCCAAAAAAGAAAGCTAAGGCTAAAGAAAAAAAATAATGAAGCAAAGGTTTATAGATGCATATATGGATGTTGCCAAACGTTTTGCCCTGCTAAGTCATGCCAAGCGGTTAAAAGTAGGTGCAATAATTGTAAAAAATGATCGTATTATTAGTATTGGGTATAATGGAATGCCTAGCGGTTGGGATAACTGTTGTGAAGAATGGGATGGCGAGGATGAATGGGGTAATACCATTACTAAAAGTAAAAGAGAAGTACTTCATGCTGAAACCAACGCAATTGCCAAACTAGCAAGTTCACACGAAAGTGGTGAAGGAGCAACTTTATTTGTTACTCATGCGCCTTGCATTGATTGTGCTAAACTAATATATCAAAGCGGGATAACCACTGTGTACTACGCTGAAGAATACCGTAGCACACAGGGATTACTTTTTCTAAGTAAGTCAGATATTGAAGTTATTCATCTCCATAAACTTGAAGAACTTCCTTAACTGCATCGTGTCTTTCTATATCTCCTTGTCCAAAGTTGACTATGTCTATATGAGTTAAGTTTAATTCTAATAAACGATTAGTAAAGTCTATTAGTCCGTTATCTTTCAAACGGTCGGCTTGTGCTAAATCACCTGTGACAGCCATTTTACTGCCTTCTCCTAAGCGTGTTAATAACATCTTAGTTTGATTTGGTGTAGCATTCTGCATTTCGTCAGCTAAAATAAAAGAACGTTTAAATGTTCGTCCACGCATATATGCTAGCGGCGCAATTTCAATAATTCCTTCTTCTATCATTCCTTCTATTTGACGAGCGTCAAAATAGTCGCGCAATACATCAAAAATAGGTCTTGTCCATGGAGCCATTTTCTGCTCTAGCGTACCTGGAAGAAAACCTAAGTCTTCGTCTACTGATACTGCTGGACGAGTAACTATGATTTTATCTACATCACCTTCCTTGAAAAGCTTTACAGCCGCTTGGACTGCAAGCAACGTCTTTCCTGTACCCGCTGGACCAATACCAAATACGATGTCTTTGGTTGTGTCTAGTAGTTTTAGGACGTAAGTTTCTTGATTTTTATTTCTTGGAAGTATAGTTACTGTTTGCTGTTTTTGTTGTACGTTAAATTCAACTACGTTATTGTAGCCGGTCTTTGCACGGTTTTGTGCTTTCCTTTTTGCACCCATTAAAGGTCCTCCTTTGGTGGTATATGCTGTAAGGTTTACTTTGTTCGCAGAACATAGTAGCCCTACAAAAGTATTTACCATCGATTGCTCATCTAAAACACATAGTTTTTCTCTCAGAGAAAATTATATAACTATCGTTTTCAGATAAATAATACTAGCAAAGAAATTATAGGTATTTAAATAATGTATGACTCACTAGACATAATTAAAAACATTGAATCTATATACGGTTCAAATGATGCTTTTTCTATTCTTAAAGATTTTGAAAGAGTTTTGGACCACTTAGATTTGTATGTATATGCAAATTGGGAAAAGGGAGAAGTAGCAGAAGGACCTATGATAGATAGACATTGGGTAACATGCAGCTTCTTTTGGCCACAAGATGAAATGCCTGATCCAATGGGTGGTAAAAGATTACTTGACTATGATTGTAAAGTGAGATACAAAAAATCTAGTATAATTTCACCAAGAAAAATTGAAAAACCGGATGATATACGTCCAGGTACAAAAAAAGGTAAACTTGATAGATTACCTATCTGGGTAGTTGAAATTCAAATGCCAACAAAACTAATACAAGATGTTTATTCAGGATACATGCAGGATGTAAATTTATTGCAAAATACACAACAAGACAAAAGTAATATTATGCCTGATTCACCAGAAACACAAGATGCAGAAGAGCTTGCAGACACAAGTGATACAGAAGCAGGAGCACAATTATGACTCTTAGAACAGGCGACTTACGAGACCTAGTAGACAGTGTTGTTGAAATAGACAGTTATAAGAGTAAAATGGGCAGTGACAATGACATCATTGTTGTTGCATTAAGTACTCTTACTAGCGAGGCAGCTACAGATTTGTCTAATTTTGTTGAAAGAGGATATTCTTCAGTACTTGATGCTGATGCAACACCGGGTGAGCAGAGTGACGGAAGATACCGGGTGTTTATTGAGATAGAACGTGGTAAAGATTCTAGTGAAAATATAATGGAAATTATAGACGGTATTCAAAATTTGACTAGCAATGATAAAATGCGTTTCCGTTATTACAAAAATTTCAAAAGTAAGGATCTTACGTCTGAAAATTTAGAAGAAGTACTACCTATTACAGCAGACGATTATGATGTTGCTATTCAAGAAGGCAGAATGCAAAACTATAAGAACTTTTTTGACAAAAGTTTTGTAGAAGATGTAACTATGCACAATGATACACTAATAATTAAAAAAGCTTATGCAGACCCAGTTGCATTTAAATACATAGACTTTGGTCCTACACAAGAAACATTAGATTCAATTAACGAATCATTTAATCCGAATGATTTTGCAGAAATAATTTTCCTAAGTAAGTATATTGGAGATTATAATATTACAAAATACGGCAGTAAATTAACATTTACTAATAATAACGATACACTTGTATTGGAACGTATTATTTTATGACGCAATGTATTAATTGCGGGAACCCTTCACACTGTAATAAAACTCAAGACTGCTCCGTAAATGCACACGAATTTGGTATATATAGTGTGACAGTTTGTAAAGCCTGTCATTGCGAATTATGCAGTAAGGAAAAGGATCAGAAAAATGGCAGCTGAAGATTTTGGATTTCAATTCACTGAAGAAATGGTAATTGAATTGCTTCGTGGTAACGAAGAAGCTGAAGATTGGTATGACGCAATGTGCGAAATATTACCGCTATGGGAAGTAGACTCGGCAGAAAGAGTAGCAATGTTTATTGCCCAATGTGGACACGAATCTAATAACTTTAAAGTATTATCAGAAAATTTAAATTACAGTGCAAAAGCACTTAATAGTATCTTTCCTAAATACTTTGAAAGAGCAGGGAGAGATGCAAATGC
>Ga0181399_1000371_pt1 | contig 16623 bp, 9 predicted proteins | sample 22SPOviralmetaG_FD_130128 | JGI IMG/M metagenome (GOLD analysis project Ga0181399, IMG submission 130128) | Marine viral communities from the oligotrophic San Pedro Time Series (SPOT) site, San Pedro Channel, CA, USA - 22 SPOT_SRF_2011-05-21 | ecosystem: Environmental > Aquatic > Marine > Strait...
GTGTAGGAAAAGCGGATCCAGTTGAAAGTAATAGGTCAGTCCTGGCTAACATCTCTGGAGAATGGGAAGGAACGATTTCGGCATTCAACATCTATGACTGGAGTTCGGGTGGCGTTAACAAGGTCGCTCACGAATCCTCAGTTGTAATTGCTAACGTATCTAATAGCAAAACCACTGCAAATGGTAAGGTTGTATTTGCCAACCTAGATAATGAGCAAACTACCTTCGATATTAAGAAAAATGGTACCAGTTCAACTTATGAAGTATCTACATTCGCAAATGTTTCTACTTTAAATAAAACAATATCTTATGATCAAGGTCTTGGTAACGATTCCACTGATATTCCTTATCTAGCATCATCTACACAATCTTTTGATAACTCTTATTCTGATTCAGAGACATTAACGATTAGAAAGGTTAATACTACTGATGCTGGAACAAGTGATTTGGTAATTACTCATGAAACAGCTCCTGGTGGATCAAAGATTCTTGACGACTCAGACATAGTAATACTTGGTTCTTCCTCTACAGAAAGCCTTTTGATTACTGCACATGAGAATGCCACAACGAGTGTCGCTGATACAGATTTCAGGATAACAGTTGGTGGAACTACTTTGTCAACAACAAAATTAGCGGGTTCTGGTTTACAGCATCGGCTTGTTTTGGACTTGGAGACTCTTAACGGGATTAGCGGAACAAGATATGGTGATTACACGCTGGCAATCAGTGCCAATGTGAGTTATGATAGTGGAGCATCGACTGCCATAAATAAGAATCTTACGATTAGGGCTGTTGATGAAAATCCTCCAATAATTACAGGAGCTCTATTCAATACTGGAGGACTAGTTAGTACAGGCAACCTAGAAGATGATGATCTTTACATTGATGTTAGTGTATCAAGCGCATCACCAAGTGCCGAGGTTGATATGACTGTAAGATTCACTGACAGCGCGCATAATTTAACAAATAGCGCTACAATTTCCATTACTCCAAGTGGAACGGTCTATGATGGCGGACCTAGTGTATATATCGGCAGTAATGACAATCCAAGAGGATTCACTGTAGTTTCAACTTACGCAAATAACGAAGTTTATCAAGCTAGAATCAAGCGGGCTTTTGTATACAACGAGCTTTCGTCTACGGGTTCACATCAATATAAGACAGACGAATTGAACTATGAAAATTGGACTATAACGGTGACTGATGGAAACAATCAAAGCTCTTCCAAGAATTTTACCATCAACGTGAATGTAGTGAATGAGGTATTTCCAACAACGCCTTCTATATCGTTAAATACTGATAACATCGTACTTAGCCACGATACTTCAGAGAATGTGATTGCAACAATCATTACAGGTAACAATAATAATATAAACAACACTGGGGTAGAATTGTTGTCTTCTATAATTACCACCGGAACTGACGATATTTATACATTGGTGAGTAAAGCAACTATTGCTAATGAAACACCAGCTAATCCTGACCCAGCCAATAAAAATGTATTCACAGCAACATTTACTGTTGATTATTCTAATATTACCGGTGCATATTCCATTCCAAAGGAATACAAGATTGGTGCAAAAATTACTGATGTATCAAACAATGAAAGTTTAATATTAGACGGAGCTAGACTAGAAATCATGCGAAGCGACAACGTAGCACCTCAAATTGACTATACCCTGAGATATCCTTCTTCTACCCTCTATTTCGCTTACTCTGCGCTGACATTAAATGATGCAAGCTATAATTCAGTCAACATCAGCACTGCTCCTGCTCAACCCGATCTTAGATTTAGCATTACTGATAATGATGCACTCAATGTTGCAACAATTAAAATGTTCCAATCTTTACCAATAGAGGCAAGTTCCACAGATCAAGTGTTAGTGGCACCAGATGGAGGTGTATACTCAAACGCCACAGAAATTGCAATGAATCTTGTTGGTGGAGTATATGAGCCGGCTACCCCAATTTCATTTAATCCTGCTAACTTTTCCAAATTAATTAGCGATGGTTATTCGTATTATGTATGGATTCGTGTTCAAGCAGAAGATATGACTCAAAACAAGACTGAACTCCATATCCCATTTAAAGTCAATAAACTAAATAATAATGATCTTGCTGCAGCTATATCGGTGAATACTACACAGAGAAATGAGACAAGTGAAGTCACCGGAGTAGCCTCAGGGTTTGTCACACATGAAGCTAACTCTAACGTAAAGGCTAATCTAAGGACTGACAGCACTCATGCTGTTGTGCAGGTAAGAGTAATCGCAATCGAGAATTATACCATAGAAGAGGTGACTAGCGAAAATACCCAGCTTTCAATAACTGGTCCAGTTTTGATTGGAGATGTATCAACATACATAATTGAACGTGAATATGCATACACCAACTATTCTTCAAGCGAATTAATTGAAACTCTCAATATTAAATTTGTAAATAGTACTACTACTACATACCATCAAATTCCAGTCTACATCAATTTACAGAATGTCACAGACCCTTCAATCGAAGTTACTATGTCTACTGAAGGTAATAACGGTTTAACTGAATTGAAGTACCCTGGTGACAACTTGACGATTGTTGTTAGTGCCGAGATTACTGATGCGGGTTCAGATGTGAATGTAAGTACAATTGAGCTGACTGGTGCAAATGGTTACACTTCGATGGGTCTTGTAGACGGCAAATACAATTGGACAAAGCCCGTGTCATGGTTCAATGCTGAATCGTCTACGAATAAAACAGAGACCATCTCAATTCAATCTAAGAATAACGACGGCAATACACAAACTGTCGAGTCTTCATTTAGTTACTCTGTCACGAATAACTTAAACATGACACTCAATTCAGGTAGTGCTTATTTAGAGGAGGATGGAAGTTACATTTTAATCACTGATACTGTGAAGTCAGTTGACCCAGCTAAAACATATAATGTTAAGTTTGTCTGGGAGATTTCTGACCCTAACGTGTTGTTGACACCAATCAATACAGATGTTGAGATCACCGGGGATAGTGACCCTACTCTAGTTGGCGATGTAACGAAGGATGGCACAGTGAATACGCATACATATACCGCGATTGTCGCCATTGATACCAATAATATGAATAAGGGGCAAAACAATACTATTTCTATTAAACTTACGTCAAGAGATCAAAACACACAAGTCCGCGAACATACCTTGACCCAGGAATTCTATGTTTGGAATTACGAGACAATTGATGAAACCAATGATTATTACATCATGTATGCTGCAAATATTAACAATTCTATTATTACAGTAAATGATAACGATGGAGAAATTGTATCGTACAAGATGAATGCAAGGTCCACTACATTTTCGGGTCTCAGCACCATTCAGGCAAACTATCCTACGGGAGATGTAACGGTTGTGGCAGAACCATTTGAGATCATTCAATATGATGTAGGCAGCACGTCCGAAGTTATTTCTACTAATACTTTCAAAGTGGAAGCGAATGTATATGCAGATAGCAATGGAACTGTAGACGCAGAGATAATTTTAGAAGACAAGAGCGTCACGATTAGCTATGTAGATGATTATACGATGGCCCAGATCATTTATTCTAACATAAACAACGGCGTCTTCAGTGATCAACTAACTGTCAGTGCGAATACGCCTGATCAAATTACAAGAACCTACACGAAAGATTATCTGCTTGATAATCCTGTGACGAAAGCAATGATCTCTGCAAGAGTGTACGATCAGGGCTTACAATCATCCGCTCCAAGCGTTGGTATTGTGGACTTGCAGGAAATCACTGATAATCGTCTTGATCAAATTGCATATAGAAATGGCACATTTGGTCAAAACGATATTATGCAAGAGGGAGACATACTTGTCTTATCAGGAACGTCATCATATGAAAGAAAGGTTACGGACATTTGTGGAATAGAGCATACTCTTGTTTCAGAGACACCTATCAAACTTCTCCTCAGACAAACTGCCACAGCTAACCCTATCTAATCTTGCTCGTCTATTTTAAATAATTCATTAACATAATTGGGAAGAGAATACTCTTCTATATTATGTGTCTCGAACCAAGAAAGTGTAAGTGGAACAGTATTTGCATATGGAGACTTAGAAGTCCACTTATCTTTGTTTAAAACTTTTATCATTTTATTAATTCGATTGACTGGTCCACCTGCATCTCGAGGCGGACAGTGCTTAACAGCCCATTCAAATTGAAGTGCTTGAATCTTTTCAAATCCAGAAACCAAGCACATATGTGTCCATCCTGGACCTTTGCCAGTTGTATACTTTGCGCCACCTTTTATTTCTGAGTTATGCTGTCTAAGTCGTCTTACAGGATCTGGACTAACTCCTGCATAAGTGCAACCTCCGTTTCGTATAAGATAAAATTGCCAGTTATTATCACCCATTTTATAGTTGATAATAAGTTGTTTTTATACTAAGGTTTGACTTCTAGTAGTTCAGTCCAAAGAGGAAGATAGTTCTCATTCTTATCATTGCGACTTTCTTTCGGTCTTTTATTTACATATGCACTTTTATAAGGTAGACTGTAACATGGTCCCTTCGAGCGCAGGTATGGCTTAGTAACCTTCACAATCGTTGGATGTACAAATGGTTTCTTTCTCGTAAAATTGAAACTGACAAAATCTAATCTAAAAACATTAGCAGAAATGACTTTCTTAGAACTATGCTACTTCGTGTATTTTGGCTACTACGACGACGGCGGCAGCAGCACCAAAATTGGGAAGACAGAGTACTTATATGGAAGGATGTGTACATACAATACATCACACCCATTTAAAGACTTTAAAATCTTGTTCCTTATTAAGATCGATAAAGAATATTACGATGAAATGGAAGAAATATGCTTGGATGCGTATGACCACGTAAAGGCTAGGAACTCGTCTGAATACAAACACAGAAATGACGACAACGAGTGGATTACGGTCCGCCCTACTCGTGATGAAATTGAGCACAGGTTGTCCAGCATTGATATTCCATTTGAATATAGAATCCTCAGTGAAGAAGAAATAACTGAGGAGGAGAGGGAAATTCGCGAGAATCAAGACAAAGAACGAAAAGATAAGGAAATGAAGAGAAAAAAATCGCGCGAAAGGATAAAGCAACTGAGTGAACAGAGACTCGTCGCTAATACATCATATTCGTGGAACGAACGTCAATATCAAACAGAAATTATTAACCGTGCTATTGAACAACTGGCTCTGTCTGGTAAAATCTACATAGAATTGGCTACAGGTGCTGGGAAGACTTACTTGTTTTATAGAATTGCCGAGAAGTTATCGCCTAAAATAATTGTGGCATTCTCATCAAGGGTTGACATCAACAAACAAAATATAAACAAAAAGTATCTCTCTCTTCTCAGTCGAAAGTATGCAGTATTCGATTGTTCGAGTATGGATGATTATCATGCATTCTCACGAAATAATGAGTATCACATAATTGTCGCGTGTATTCATTCTTGCGATAAGGTACACAATATGTTGAGGGGTGGCGATTTGGACAACGTATGTATTTGGTTCGATGAAGCTCATTATGGTGTTGAAAAGTGGGTTGATGATACGAGCGAAGCAAAACAGTTTCTACTTAAAGATGAGCGGATTTCTAATCGGATTTTCACATCGGCATCGCCCGATATGAAACACGTTGAACAGCACCCTGATGTATTCGGAAATCTATACAAACCAATCAAGGTTAGTCTCTTGATACAGCTCGGATGGTTGTGCGGTATTACACCGTGTATATTCGGAACCGACACAAATAATGGTAATATTAACGAATATAACCTGAAGCATTTTCGAGATTATAGTGCTTCGTATGGTTTTAGCTTTCATAATACTCGTGACAACGCATTCGCACTGTTTCTGCATCACTGCGAATCATACAAGAGTGGAGAAACGCAGATCAATCCATTCTTCCTCGTTGGTGACGATTACAAGCATGACGAAATGACTAACATCTCTCTAGATTATGATTATAGGAGTGTATCCACATTCAAGCAGCAAACTAACAGCATTGCCTATATTTGTGATATGTACAAGATGGGATTTGACTTCGACGAACTGGATTATCTTATCTTTAGCGATCCCAAGTTTTCATGGCAGGAGATTATTCAGTGTATAGGTCGCGGAACACGGTCGGACAAAAAAGGCGTTGATGGAATCAACCTAGTTAAAAACCTCAAACTATTGCTTCCAGTTTTCGTAGACGATAACGAAACGAAATACGATAATATTGTGAATGTACTACAATATTTAGTTTATGACGCAGATATTATGCCCAACTCTATTGAAATGGACTTTGGGAGTGACACTGGAAACAAAACGATGAGGATAGAAAACAATACTTATGGTGGTGCCGAAGATCTGAAAGCTGTCATTCTGGACTTGGTTACTCGCAAGCAGTTGAAGTGGAAGCATGACGAGTTCGTTAGTAAGCTTCAGAAGCATGACATTCACACTCGTGAAGACTACAACACGTTTTACGATGAATACAGTCACCTAAGTCTTCCTGAACATCCAGGAAGGATTGAACTTATTGACTTTACATGGGAGCAGACGTATCAAACGAGCCCCTATTATTCGGAACAAGAATGTCGTGAAAAAATAGTAGCTATTATGCACAGTAACGAGGACTTAGAGTTGGATGAAATGGATAGTCCAGGAGAATATCTACACGAACAAGACAACAAAATACCACCTATTGATTATAAAGGGTTTTATGGGACTGAACCCCCGTTTTAATAATTCTAACAGAAACTCGTAATGACATCTTTCGCAAGTGCCTTCAACTCCTCCAAATAATTTTTATGTTCTTCTATTTTTTTATTTATTGTTTCGATGTATGCTTCTTTTTCCTCAAATAGAGCGATACATTGCTCTTGAATTTCAAGCGATGGTAGAGGGATTTTGATTTTCATAAGTTTTATCATATCAATATTTCCATTATTTGTAGCATAATTTGCTAACTTTTGTAATTCTAATTGTTTGTCTAACAGATATTTGTATAAATAAATTATATCCATTTTATCATTTGTTTTTTCGATTTTGAATACAGCAATATTGGCAGCAATTTTTCCTTGTACTAAGAATACTTTACCAATACCATAATTATACGATAATGGTTTTGAAGAACTTCCGCCCGATTTTATAAATAATATATATTTGTCTTCTCCATCAAAATCATATTTTGAATGAGTTCCAGATGGATTATTTAGTGAGGCCCTGTAAAAGGGGTAAGATCCATTATTATCAATATTTTTTGAATTAGTTTTGCCATTTCCCTTGAGTTCACAAACATCCCCCAACATCTTGCTCTCAGACCCTTCCAGCAAGGCGCGAATTTCTGCTTTTTTGCCGTATTTTCGGTATTGTTCTTTTTCGCGTTTGAGTTGGTCCAGACGCGTTTGAATCGTGGTGGTGCTCTCTTCCACCAGCGTCAATTCGTCTACGATTTGTTGCTGAACTTCTAATGAAGGTAGAGGGATTTTGATTTTTGATATTTTTTCCTTATTCATCCATTTCAATCCTGCTCCACTAAATTTACTTTCCAACAAATGGATATTGTATTTTAAGTATAAGTAAGCAAAATCAATATTAAGATTATTATTTGTGATTTGACAAACTGTCACGTGTTTGCTTGGAGTAAAGTTGCTATCTATGTGGATATTCGCTTGTCCCCCATTTCCAAGAATAATACTTTGTTCTTCAACTTCGTATGTATCAAGATACAAATTACAATCTTGAGAGGAAACATAAAATTTATACTTGCCTGTTTTAGCACCGATAGATGAATAGTGCTTCGTTGTTGGCAACATTTGACAAACATCTCCAAGAGCAACCATAGGGACATCATAGTTCTCGGATACGTCTTCAATATATTCGCCGACATCCAGCGAGAATTTAGTCGCAACAAGTTCGTCCATCGTAACCGAGAACATATCGCGGACTTCGTTGCATTCCTTGTTGGTTTCCAGGAACTGGATGGTTTGAGTAGGTCCATCTTTGGTAAAGATGACCACATTTGTCTTAACCCCTGCGTGTTCGAACACTCCACTTGGCGCTTTGAGAATGGTGCGAATGTTGACACTCTCACACAGCCATTTGCGGAACTTTTTAGACCACGGCGAATTACCCTCAAACAACTCACCGTCAGGAAGGACAACCGCGCAAACGCCGCCATCGGCTAGCATGTATACACAGTGCTGGACGAACAAACATGCTCCGTTGTTTGTTTTGAGAGGGTAGACTTCTTCGAATGTTACAGTGCTGTTCGGAAACGTCTTCTCAAACTTGGCTTTGAGGTCGTTGTAATTCATTGAAGTTCCAAACGGCGGATTAGTGACAATGGAATCCACCTTGGTGTCTTGGATAAACGGGTTTTCACAAAGACTGTCGCACTTGACAAAAACTTCACTACCATTGATATTTTGTTAAAAAATTGTTATAATTTATAGACAAAGCTCATAGATACAATTATGACGGAACTTTTATCTGAAGACCTGTTATGTCGACTAATCGAAGAGGTTATATTGGATGAACAAAAAGAGGCAGAGTTTTGTCATTTGTGTGGTCACTCCAAAAACAATCATAAAACAACAAGCCATGAATTCACTCCTGCGCTAGAAGAATATAGATGTATTACTTGTGGGTTATGGTTTTATCAACATTTAAATAAGAAAGGTACCTGTTTTGATGAATATATTAGAGGGTAGATTTAGTTGACGGTAATGGCATGATCACATTGTGTTGTAGCGGGATAGAACCATACATTTATAAGGATCGTTGTGGACGGGAATCCTTTTTCTTACTTTTTCACTTTTTCACTTTTTCACTTTTTCACTTTTTCACTTTTTTTTCATTTTTTCAAAGACCCTCAGATATTTCATAGATTCTACCCAGAAAACCCCAAATATTTTTGAGAATTGAAAACAGGGTAAAAAAGTGAATTTACTTAGACGCACTAGGCAAGAAAAAAGATGATTCATAAAAGTTATGAAGGATAGTTATGTAGGACTGAAAAAAAGGCACTACAGACTAATTAGTTTAAAGATTAAGCAACTTTTCTATGCAACATATAATGATGCAGAATGATGCACAAAAAGTTGCTAAAAGTTGCTCAAAAGTTGCTTTAACATTCTATTGCAAAAAATGTGACTATAGTACGTCTAAAAAATCTTCTTGGACAAAACATCTTGAGACCAAAAAACACAATGCTGTACAAATGATGCATAATGATACACAAAAAGTTGCTAAAAGTTGCTCAAATAATAGATTTGAATGCGAATGTGGAAAATCTTATAAGCATCATCAAAGCTATTATCGTCATAAATCAAAATGTACTTGGGTTTCTCTAGTAGAAAATGGTAAACTTACGAATACTTCCAACGATGAAGATTCTATAACTATAAGCAAGGGTGCATTGACAGGACTAGTAACAGAAATGACCAAAGCTCTATTTCCTGTGTTAGCTGAAACAATTGGAGATAAAAGCTCCATATCTGGAAGCGGATCACACAACACGATTAATAATCAAAAGATATTCAACGTTAACCTATTTCTAAATGAGAAATGCGGTAATGCTATGTCGATTCAAGATTTCGCTAGGAATCTACAGCTAACTATGGCTGATTTAGATAAGTCTAAACCCGATCAAATAACTAATGTCGTTATGCGTAATCTACAGCCGTTGTCTATTACAGACAGACCGTTTCATTGTACAGATATATCAGGTTCGGAATGGTACGTCAAAGACAAAGAGAATGGCTGGGGGACTGATAGTGGGTCGAAAGTTATTGTGTCAGCGGAGCATGGTATAAGACAAAAATGGCCAGATCAGTTCGTTAGTGAGCATCCAAATTGGACATCATCAGAGCAGCTGCAAGACAAGTATGTGAAGATTGCTGGTGACGCAAGTTCATCTATTAATAACAAAGACAAAGGTAAAGTATTGGGAAAGTTGAAGGATACGGTAGAATTAACGAATGATATTATGGCAAAGCACACAGATGAGTAATGTCTTGGAAAGTTATTGAAGTATTTAGAGCTGCGTTAAAAGACCAACACGTATCGTAGAAAGCTAAGCACAGATAAAGAAAATAGGTGTTTTAACTATAATACCATGAAACAAGACTGGATAGGATTCAATTTTTCTATCTCACAAAAATTGAATCTAAATTGTAGAATGAGATGTTACAGTAATCAAAGATAACTCAAGCGAATATGGCAGATACCGTCAGGCAAAAAGAAGCAAAAATGCGCCGCGAGAAAATCAAAGATTCAATTAATCGTTGGATTGCGCAAGTTCCTGATTTGTCAACTCCACATTACGAGAAAGACGATGATTTAATGCCACCACAAGCATATGACGAAATCAGAGAACTAGCCGCAAGCCCTCGGCCCGGCTTCGATAGAAACTTCCAATTCTACGAGAATTGGGAAATTGATTTACGTCTGGCAGATTTAATATTTGCTACAGAACAGCATATTACCGCTCCTGGATATGCAGAAACTGTAATTAGTTGTCAAAAAATACGAAATGTCATAGAAACAAACCTTCCGTTCACTGTATATTGTCGTCTTGTAGAGAAACGTCCTACTACAAGTCACGGCATCTACACAAGACAAATGCTCAGTGGAGATATTGAAGAATCCAAATATGTACTGCCAAAAGAACAATATAAATTGTTTGCCATCATTATCAACCAGCAATCTAAAATAGACCGCCTTGAGAATATGCTATCTGATATGGCAAACTGCACCAAAGCCAACGAACTACGTCAGCAATCTGAAATAAACCGTCTTGAGAGTGTATTATCTGATATGGACAGTTGCACCAAAGCCAACGAATTGCGACAGCAATCTGAAATAAACCGTCTTGAGAGTGTATTATGTGATATGGACAGTCGTTTTCAAATCATTGAAAGTACACAGGTATTCAGAGGTGGCTGGTTGCGGGCCTTTCTCCTCTTCCTTCTTGGTATCCTCTTCCTCTTCCTCTTCCTTCTCGTTGGCCATGAGGAAGAAGACAAATCCCAAGTTCAAGTTGATAATTTGATAGATCTACCAAAAAATCCTTTTGATGACCTTTGAATTGTTTGCGCCCAAATTGAATGAAGAAAAACTCATAAAAAATAACTGGAATAGATTTAATATCATTGACAGAGCAGTATATTCATACTGAGATTAATCCTGGAGTCGCAGAGACTGTAATCTGTTGCCAAAAAATACGGAATGTCATAGAAACAAATCTTCCATTTACTGTATATTGTCGTCTTGCAGAGAAATGTCGTTTTAATATTATCATTATAGTCTATATTTCTTTTTTTATATTTTGAATATGATCATCATTAATATTTACAGTAGCATTTCTAAAATTATTTACATTACCTGTTGTAATATTAACACACAGTCTTTTATAATTAATATTAGCTATTTTACACCATCTAATATAATTATCTGTATTTGATTTTCCTGGATACATTTCTATTAATTTAGAACCGTTTTTCATAAATATACACCAAGACAGCCCAGCACCATGGACACCAATTAATATATTCGTATTTGCAATTATTTCTATTTGTTCTTTAATGGTATGATTTTCTAAATATATATAATTAATACTATATGGTTTTAGTTTATCTTTAACATAATCTATATTTGTTATTTTTCTTGAATCATTTCTTAAAATAAATGTTATTTGTTTTGTATTATTATTGTTATATTCTATATTAAAGTTATTTAATATTGTCTTTTTGAAATCATCAAATAATGGTTCGTTATGAAAATTAATACTTTCGTTAACAAGATAAGTATTATTGACATTGATATATTGATTCTGATTAAATATTTTATAATTATTTTTGAATTTATTAAAATCAAAACCTAATCCTTTAAAAATTAGATCATTATATATACATTTAGTTATATCTCCTTGTCTCTCATAAAATCCTTTAAAAAATATAGGATACATAGTATCACAATTAATATTATTTTTTTTTAAAAATTTATATGTAATAAAAATATGATGCATTAAATGCCATAGGTTAATTATGTGTGTCATAGGTACAAGTAATAAATTATTGTAGTTTATATTACTATTTTCAACACTTTCTGTAAGTGTGTGTGTTTGAATATTAGAATAATTCAAACCATATTCTGTAAAACATTTTAAATATGATTCACTTTTATCTATTAGTAATTTATTTAAATTACTAGTAATTAATAATTTCATTATAGTATGAATTGTAATATATATTTAACTTATTTCCACTATTATACTTTAATTAAACCATATATTCCAAGAAAAAGAGTTTTTAAATACTAATTATATATTTAATGGCATAAATAAGATTGCATACAGAAACACCGTGTGAAAGATATCGTATATATAAAAGTAATATAATTTAAGAATGCATTGAATAGAATAACAATAACAGATTATAGTAGTATGCTAGTAACTATAGCTTCATCTCGCAAAAACATATATCACGAGGGACCAGTATGGTTGCCAAGAACAAACGAGGTATTTCTTGTTAGTGATAGGTTAAAAGTAAGAGGGGGTATGAAGGTAAAACTTCATCGCGTAAATATTAATAACGGCAACACTGAAGAGATAGTAGGGGACCCAGAGATATTGATGGCTAATGGAGCAGCACCAGATGGACATGGAAGAATAGCATTATGTAGTGAAGGCTATGGAGAAAAGGGAGGAGGAGTAGTGTTAATGGATCCTTATACTGGAGAGAATATGAGAATAATCCAAAATGTGTATAACAGTCCAAATGACATAGTATTTAATATTGATAAAACTGGTTTCTGGTTTACGGATCCGACATATGGTTACGAACAGAGATTTAGAAAAAAGAAGGTAGGTCCCGAAGCGATATATTTCTCGAATGAGTACGGAGTAGTGAAGATGGTATATATGGAAGGCAGAGACTCACGTCCGAATGGATTGGCAATATCGCCAGATGGGAAAACGTTATACTACGGAGACTCTGGAAGAGCAAGAGGGGTATACAGTTTCAGGATAAATGACGATTTTACATTGTCAGACAAAAAAATGTTGTTTAGATCGAACGTAGGTATTCCAGATGGAATAAAATGTGATAGAGAAGGTAGAGTCTTAGTAGCAGATGGAGAGGGAGTCCATGTATTGTCGTCGGAAGGCAATGAAGAGAGATTAATAGATGTAGATGGTGGAGTAGTACAACTAGTATTCTGTGAAGATTACTTAGTGATGTTATGTAATACTAAGTTGCTGAAGATGAAGTACTACTAGAATATATAAATTTTTATATAGAATAGAAAAATTTATATATACGATAGTCTTATAATTTACTCCTGACATTAAGTCCATATTTGTTTTAAGTGTTTTAATTATTTAAGAACTATATAGTTTACACCATCTGTGGGCATCACAGACGATAAGAAATCTCCAACAGGGTCAGTATAGCTTTCCAGTAAACCTGAAAACACCATATAAACAGGCTGATTTGATGGTATGCGAAATCCTCCTGTGCCGCTAACCGCATCTGGTAGATCATCACTTGTGTTTGTTAAATATGAACCTGGATCAGGAGAATACGGGTAGCCGTATGATGTGCTCCAAGGTTCATACTGCATTGCGGTATGATAATTGGTTGCAACGGTGGATGTAACGTCGTCAGTAACGGGAGCAACTCTCACAAGTATATTAAGTGCACTGGAAGTTTCGGCTTCATCGTCGTCAAACTCATCTATAGTCAACTCACTTGAATAATGTACGCCATAACTCATCGCATATTGTGCCGACCAGTTACGAGAAGAATAACCACTGGAATCATCAAGTGAACGGAACATAATATCTAAAGAAACTGCATATGTAACATTATCTGTATTTATGTCTGTGATAGACATGTTGCCGAATAAAGATATTGATGGATTTATATTTGATAAATCTGCACCATCCTCTGCGATACTACTGTAACCCTCGGTGGATTTATACACATCATCAAGCGAGTCATATGTATCTGAATCAATAATTAACTCCCTATTATCCGCGCTTATAGTCGATTGGTCATAATAATCGACCCACCCGCGGACTACGCCTGTTCCATCCCCATTACTATCTGGTATTTGTCCATCTAACCAATAATTATTGTTTTTCATCCAGAGAGACATTACGTAATGTATATTTTCAACCCCGCTTCCAGAAGGAAAGCCTTGTGATAGCACACTAATGCTTATTTCAGTAGTACCTTGTGTGAGTGTAGTGGTCATCTGCATCCAACCATCATCTTCGCTATAATCATCTTCACTTTCTATTATACTTGCATCTACCAGTATTTGACCCATTCCGGAGTAAGCATAACCTCTAATTGTATTTGTTATGTCAATATTTTGTAACGTATTGATGCCAAACTCAGTACCAGGACCATATTTATTCACATCCGTAACATCAGCCGAGACACCCTCCTTAGTATATGTATATTGTATATACTTATTATCAGGAGTTTGGGTTGTGGTTTGAGGCTCTATACTGCCCGAACTATAGTCAGTATATCCACTTGCACCGTGTACATTGCAAAATGCACCGTCTGTATCGGTCGAGCTGATGGTATTATCGGAACCAAATATGGCACCATGCAACGTAGTTGCCATAGAACAAGGCGTCATTTCAAATAAGTCAATCTCAATAGAGTTCCCTAAACCAATTCCTTGTGCATCATTATAGCCCATTCCGTATTCTGCAATCAAATTATCTGACACCAGACCGTCGCTATCTTGTAACGCATCTGCCAAATTTTTGAATGTTGTATCTCCGTAAGAGGTTCCTTCGTATGCACTGGTATTGTCACTGCCTGTAACACTCGTATTGTAATTCATAGGAACTAAATAATGAGTTGTTACAACACCAGGTCTGGTTAAACTTAAATTAACAGTATTTTTGATAATCACCTCCTCGCTGCAATCTAGGGACACGTATTTCACGCTGCTTGTGTCGCTTGCAGCATACGATTGTCTATATGTATGGTCAGTGTCCATTGCTGTATAGCTTACTTGTAGCGCGTTTGTTATATCAGAATTATTGTTAATGGAATAGCCCGCATCTACTATAGAGGTGGGCAAACTTATTGTATCGTCCATTTGAACTAAAATCAACCGCGATCCACCATTCGCACCATATGCAGATTTGCTTCCAACCGTCAATAATAGTACACCATCCATAACTGTGTCTTCCGTCGTTGTTGGTGCAGTACTTGTAAGTGCTTCTGTTTCTGGTGCAGTAGTAGCAGTTATAGTTGTCGTAACCGAAGCATTACTTATATCTGATTCAACAAATGTATTAGAAGAATATGTATTTGCTGCAGTAATTAATGATGTTACTACATCCGAATTGATCGAAAAATTTTCTACATTTTGTTTAAAATATACAATTTGACTTTCTAACTCAAAAATTACATCATAATCTACAATAATAGAACCAATTTCTATATTATTAATGATTATTTGCTCATTTGAAACATTATGATAATTCGATAAAGTATCTGTCATTATATTTATCTGTTCACTATTTGATGCAGTTTTAAAATAATCATAAAAATCACCTTCTATATTAATAACTATATTAGCACTAACACTATTTTTAAATAAGGGTTCTGTTTCAGATGGTTTAATAGGATTATGAACTCCATCCGAATTCGTAGAAAACATACTTCTTCCTTTACCAATCCCACCTAATTGATTCATGTAAAATACAACATCCCTGTTCGTTCCATAACTTCTATCGTAATTCTCTTTACGACCTACACTTGAAGGTAATCCTTGTTTTTTACTACCGCCTCCGTTATTTCCGTTCAATGCGACATACCTAGAAGCACCTGCATTGCCTGCACCCATGGTTCTGGCTTTACTCATATATATTACATATTACATTTTATTTCATAGTTTATTACCTCTATTGAAACAAATACGATTTACGATATAACGTATCGACGGCATGTGATACAACCGAGCCTCTATTATCACTAGATAGGAAACCGCTAGACTATGGAGTCTCAAGGAGAGCAAGAGGGTATATCGCTTCATAGTAAACGAGGATTATACTCTTTCTGACAAAAATTGTTATATAGATCGAAAGTAAGTATTCCATCTGGAATAAAACGTGATAGAGAAGGCAATGAAGAGAGATTAATAGAAGTAGAAGATGGAGTAGTACAACTAGTATTCTGTGACGATTACTTAGTGATGTTGTGCAATACGAAGTTGATCAACATGAAGTACTACTAGATAAGTATATAATAATTAGTTTGATAAAACTATACGTTACGACGAAAGGTAATGCATAATAACAAGAACACGAGCATTCCGGAAAATATGTAGGCAAAAGTTATTTTCAACAAGCATTTTTGTCTACTAATTAACAATGAGACCATAAAAGCTAACAAAACGCAACATTATTATGCCGAAAACAACGCAAAAACTTCACCTACTACATACACTCTACATAGCTAAAAAAACATGATTATTCTTACCTAGAAGAATGTAAGGAGAAAACTACCGAAAAATACTCTAGAGACAAGCAAAAACTGCAAAAAGAGAACTGAAATATCGCTAAAAACTGTCACACTAAA
>Ga0181399_1000372_pt1 | contig 16606 bp, 13 predicted proteins | sample 22SPOviralmetaG_FD_130128 | JGI IMG/M metagenome (GOLD analysis project Ga0181399, IMG submission 130128) | Marine viral communities from the oligotrophic San Pedro Time Series (SPOT) site, San Pedro Channel, CA, USA - 22 SPOT_SRF_2011-05-21 | ecosystem: Environmental > Aquatic > Marine > Strait...
ACTCTGTACACTGCTGACACTCTCTATGGTGTTCAAGTGTATCGTCCTGAAGCTGGCCTCATCTTGGCTGTCTTTGACGAGTAATAGTTCTACGGGGGTCGCAATGGCCCCCTTTCTTTTCTTGTTGTATTTTTAGGAGCGGTGTATGCCAATTTATAGAGGCTCTGGTGGGTCAGGTAATTCTAGCACGAGTGCCAACGCCAATCAAGTAGCTGTAGAGGCTGCCGCCGCTGCTCAAAGTGCAACTGATTCAGCCAATAGTGCTACAGCTTCTTCTGGTAGTGCCACTGATTCAGCCAATAGTGCTACTGATTCAGCTAACAGTGCTACTGCTTCTGCTGGAAGTGCTACAGATTCATCTAATAGTGCTGTAGCATCAGCTAACAGTGCTACTGATTCAGCCAATAGTGCTACAGACTCTGCCAATAGTGCTACCGATTCAGCCAATAGTGCTACAGACTCTTCTGGTAGTGCTACAGACTCTGCTAACAGTGCTACTGCTTCTGCTGGAAGTGCTACTAATTCAGCTAACAGCGCAACTGCATCAGCTTCTAGCGCCACAGCATCAGCTAACAGTGCCACAGCGTCTTCTGGTAGTGCCACTGATTCATCCAACAGTGCTACCGATTCAGCTAACAGTGCTACAGCGTCTGCTAATAGTGCAACTGCATCTTCTTCTAGTGCTACAGACTCAGCTAATAGCGCCACTGCATCAGCGACTAGTGCTACTGCGTCTGCTGCTAGTGCTGCTGCTGCACAGGCTTCTCAAGAAGCTATTGATGGTTTATACTTAGGCGCTCAAGCAAGTGACCCTACTCTTGATTTAAACGGTGACCCAGTTACAACGGGTGATTGGTATTTTAATACTACTATTGCTTTAAGTAAAATATACACCGGATCAAGTTGGGAAGTACTCACAGCAACCGGAAGTGTTACCAGTGTCACAGGTACAGGTACAGTTAGTGGTCTTACTCTTACAGGCACAGTAACAACATCAGGTGACCTTACGTTAGGTGGTACACTGAGTGGTATTACAGCGTCACAGCTTGCCTCACAAAACATAAGCCAATGGACTAACGACAGCGGATACTTAACCAGCTACACAGAGGCTGATACGCTTGACTCAGTAACAGGACGTGGAGCTACGACTACAAACGCTGTGACTGTAGGCTCCCTAACCTCTACAGGCATCGACGATAACGCGACAAGCACCGCAGTAACTATTGATTCAAGTCAGAACGCATCTTTTAACGGCAGTGTCGGCATAGGTACGGCTCCTCAAAATCAATTACATATTTCAAGTAGCGGCAGTAACTACGCCACAATGAGGCTAGACGCACCACAGAACACCACTCCTGCCGCATGGCAACTCCGCGCTCACGACGGTAAGCTTGATATTAGAGATGCTATACCCGGCGCAGTTAGACTCACAATCGACGCCTCAGGGAATTCCACGTTCTCTGGCACCGTTACTGCGGATGGCGGCACGTTCTCTGACACCCTCTCTGCCACCGGGAGCTTTAACCCCAGCACAAACGGTGGATGGACAACTGGGGCGATTAAAACCAGCGGCTCCTTTGGTGGCGGTATAGCACTTGTTGATGGCTCTGCTGGCTTTGGAATATGGGCGCAAAGCGCAGGCACACAACTTGTAATTGGTCAGGGTACTGCCGCAGGGACGCTTTCGTCTGAATTCATCCTCGACTCCAACGGTAACGCCACGTTCTCTGGCACCGTTACTGCGTCAGGTGGTAACTCAACCAACTGGAACACAGCGTATGGATGGGGCAACCACGCTTCTGCTGGTTACGCTATCAGCAGTATTAACAATAACTTTGCCCTCGCTAGGCTTACTTGGGCTAACAAAGAAACTACAGATGTAACCGCAGACGGTGAGATGGTATTTGATCTTAACGACCAAACGCCGGGGGCCTCGCTAGGGACGTATGGGGGTAGCCACCCTTCTGGATGGTACTTCTACAGTGGGGGTAACACAGGGCGCTTTTGGACAGATGAGCACTTTAGCGGTACTAATGTATCGAACTGGCAAACAGCATACTCAGCCACCAACGCGGCGACTGAAACCAACACAGCTAACACTATAGTTAAGCGGAACAGTAGCGGGGACTTCTACGGGCGATACCTGTTTGGCTCGTATCTTAACATGTCTCATTCCACGGCCACCCGCAACAGCGACACTGTGTTCTATAGCTCTACCGACGCATACCTCCGAAAGAACAACAAGGCGGGGTTCAAGGAGTCATTGAACATAACGCACATTGCGGATGGATCAGGAGGCGGTAACTACGGCTCTGTACACTGCGACGGCGGCAATACCGGCGGCTGGGAAGGATTCAGCATTGGCGGACGTGCGGTCTTCATGCACGACAACAGCAACACCACGGGCCTGTACAACGACGTCAACAACCAGTGGATTCTACAGAACACACACAACGGCGCAACGAAGATCTACCACGCTGGCGTGACTAAGGGATACACCTACGGATCAGGCTGGAGGGTAACTGGCAACATGCTGGCTACTTCTAACGTCTACGCGTACTACTCAGACGAAAGACTGAAGGATGTTGTAGGAAAAATAGACACGCCATTAGAAAAAATAAAAGCAATAGACACTTTCTATTACACCCATAACGATACTGCGCGTGAGCTAGGCTATGAAGGCTCTGAGAGGCAGGTAGGCGTAAGCGCACAGTCTGTGCAAGCTGTCATGCCTGAGGTTATCGGACGCGCACCCATAGATGATGATGGGGAGGGCGGGTCAGTAACTGGTGAGGATTACATGACCGTTCAGTACGAGCGCCTTGTGCCTCTGCTAATCGAAAGTATCAAGACCTTAACTGCTACGGTTGAGGACTTACAGGAGCAAATCAATGCTATACAATGAGAAAACTACTACGCTGTACAAGAGATCCAACGTCATCGTTATTAACAACGAGTTGGACATAACGCCTGAGATCACGTTCCACGAGCAGTATGCTACATCTGAAGGTGAGGTAGTGGAAGGAAGAGCAGGCTCTTGTGCGTTGATTATGCCTGAGGAGACAGACGCTACGTTTCCCCTCGTTCATCCCATAACGGGTGATTCGCTTGGTGAGGCTAGCTTTCAAAACCTACAGGTTATGTTGCATTCACTGTACTTATACACAGCAAGCATACGGGACAACCCACCTGTAGAGGTTTTACCAGAACCTGAGCCAGAGCCTGTAGAGCCTGTAGAGCCTACAGAAGAGGAGCCTACGGATGCCGATAACTAATGGACCGCAGATTGCCATAAGCCAAATCCACGCGGAGGTAGGTGGCACGGGTCAAGCGTCTCTTAATGATGCTGACATACGCGGACTGATCGGCAAAGCTTCAGGCGCACAGATGGCTATGAGCGAATGGTATGGAGCTTCAGCGCCTGCTGCATATCGCAGTGTATCAACTGGTACTGTTGGTGGAAGTAGCAGTGGAGTTAAGAGTTACAGCCTTACTAGCTTAGGCGCTCAACAAGGTGATCTAGTAATTGTGGCTACTTGTCAGGATGGTCCGGGCAGTCTTACTCCTTATCAGATGACCGGCTGGACAGCTTTGACGCCTAACGGATATAACGTAACTTTTGTGCAGGATATTTACTGGAAGGTCATGGGAAGCTCTCCAGAGTCACAGTTTAGGTGTACTCTGGGACCATATCCCTTTAACATCCCAGTAGTCGCTCTATGTATAAAGAATGTAGGAACGCTAACAGCGTCAACATGGAATGGGCGAAGCGGCGCTACTAGTAACGACCCACGTTCACGTAGTGTAGCAAACGCCGGTAGTGTAGGTATCGTTGTACTGTGTCGAGATGACAACGCGGCAGGCATCAACGCTAGTACTCCTAGCGGTTACACTAAGGCAGGTACTAAGTACACCTCAAACGCTGGAATTGGTTACAACTGGGAACAGTCCGTTGACGTATATTATAGGCTAAACCTACCGACCGGTACGCACAATCCGTCAAATATTTCGTGGTACAACGGATATGATAACTCTACGGCAACTACAGCTATATTTTACTAGGACGTTCTAATGATGGTAGAAGATAACAGGTTAGACCGCATTGAGCAAAAGTTAGACAAACTAACTGAAGCTGTATCTCAGATTGCTCGTGTTGAGGAACAACTTTTATCTTTGTTTAAGCGTATGGATCGACACGAAAAAAGATTAGACGATCAGGAAGATGAACTACAACAGTTAAACAACACGGTACTTACAAACACTCAATCAGTAAAAGTAGGGGAGCGTTTGGTTTGGCTAGTGTTAGCTACTGTTGCTTCAGGACTTGGATACTTACTAAGGTAAATAAATATGGCTACTATTAAATTTAAAAGAGGTTCTGGTGTTCCTTCTAGCGATCCTAGTAACCCTGTTCAAGATGTGCCTTTAGCAGCTGGTGAGCCTGCAATGGATACAGCTACAGGACGTGTTTATATCGCCAAAACAGGTGATGGTTCTTCTGGAGATATTGTTGAAGTAGGTTCTACTGCATTAGACAGTAATATTTCCAATAATCTTGTTGTTGGTAACGATGCTACTATTAGTGGTGATGTTCTTGTTAGCGGTACTACTACTCTTGGGAATGTCAGTACTGTAGATCTTACGGTTTCAGATGACCTTACGGTTACAGACGATGCTACTATTGGCGATAACCTGACGGTTGGCGGTAATATAATTGCTACTGGTGATGTAGGTGGTGATAATTTAAATATTAATAACTGGAATCTTGCTTACAACTATAGACCTACTGATCTTGATTTTGATGACACAACCGGTGTACTAACATTAACCAAAGGTGTTGGTACTGAAACTACTGATTTAGATGGTCGTTATTTTAACGGACAAATATATGAAGGTACTTTTACGCCTGTTGTTAAAGACAATACCGGAAACACAGCTAGTATAGATGCAACTTCATTTGGTAGATATAGAAAAATAACAACGCCTTTTAGTGACTTTATTTATGTTTCTATACAAGTTGGTAACATAAACAAATCAAATATGGTTGGTACTGATGCCTTAAGAATAGAACTACCTAGTTATCTTCCCTATACAGATAACGTTTCTATTTCAGGTCTTGTGTCGAATGCTTACAGAAATGTAGTAAAACCAAACAATAATGACAACATCGTAGGTGCCTTAGACAATATTAGTGCTAGCTCACAGACGGTTTTTCGTCTGCAATTTAGAGGGGGTTCTACTTCACCGCGAGACATTGAATTTGATGATCTTGACGGTAACCTTGGCACTTTCGTTATTGTTGGTTGGTTTTTTTAATATGTGGCAAACACTCATAGCACCTATAGCTAATCTTCTTGGGCAAGTCCTCAAGAATAAAGCTGAAGAAAAGAGTGCTATACATGAGGCTAAACTAGAGGTCATAAAGAACACGGCTTCTTGGGAACAACTCATGGCAAGTGCCAGTGCTACTTCGTGGAAAGACGAGTGGTTTACGTTGTTGCTTAGTGCGCCTATTGTGGCGCTTATGTGGGGTATAGGGATGAATGACTTAGAAGTACTAGACCGCATTGGTCTTGCCTTTGAAGAACTCAACAGGCTACCTGATTGGTATCAGTACTTGTTATTTATGGCTGTATCTGCATCCTTTGGTATACGTGGCGCTGACAAGCTGCTTGCGTTAAAGGGGAAAAATAATGGATGAAGATTTTTACACTACTGGGTTAGAAATAGATCCTGATTTAAACTTAGGTTCTTTTGATCTAGGTAATGTAGGTGGTATCGACTTAAGTGAAATTACAGATGATAAACCTAGTCCTGTAGTTCAGGGCGAAGATGGTAATATGTATTTGTCTAACGCTTACTATACTCCTAGCGGTTGGAAAACTGATCCAGACTTTAGTACGCCTGTGTATTACTTTGCTCAACCTTTAGAGCTAGGAGAGCCTAGAGAAATCTACTACTCCGTTGACGAAGAAGATGGGTCAGTAACTCAGCAAGGCGCTTGGAGAACAGAAGAAGATATTAAAGCATACTGGGACGCTGAACAAGGCATGGGTTATTTTAAAGAATCTAACCCTAATCTTGATTGGGATACTTATTGGAACTTTATCCAAGAGGCTTCTGTTTTAGAGGCCCAAGGGTCAAACTACGCAGATAACCCAAATGCGTATACCGAGTTAGTAAACAAATACGGAATTAATACTAGTTTTCAAAATAACGACGGGGATATATTTCAGTTTAATGGCTCTAACTACACCAAGACATTTAAAGTAGACGATAGTTTTGATGTTGGCGGTTTACTTATGAATGTAGCTCTTAGTGCTATGACTGCGGGAGCGGCTAGTTTCTTGGCAGGGCCACTACAAGGAGCCTTGGCTAATGCGGGTATAAATATATCTACGCAAGCGGCTAATAGTTTTATCACAAGTGCAGTTCAGATTGCTAGAGATGGAACAGTAGATTTAGGTACAGCGTTTGCGTTGGCTGGTGCTGCTATGCCGGGTGGTGAAGTAATATCTCAGTCTACAGCGGCACAAGACGCCGTTGATGCAGTCGTTGGAGTTTTAACAGACCCTAATAGTTACCGTACTGAAACTAACAAAAACGGTGGTGTAACAGTTGTATGGCAAGGACACGGCGGTACTGACGTGCTAGGAAATCCTGTTATTAACTTGCCCGGTATTATAGAAACCACTAATAACACTAATAACACTAATAACACTAACAATACTAACAACACTAACAACACTAACAACACTAACAACACTAACAACACTAACAACACTAACAACACTAACAACACTAATAATAACTCTGGAAACGGTAATACTGGTGTCAGTGGGGGTAACACTGGCGGTACTACTGATGGAGGGGATGATACTACTGCTACTACATCAACAGTTAGTACAACAAATACAGGAACAACTACTGACGTATTTGTATACGATCCTGAACACGACCATGAATATATAGGTAACGGTGTATTTCGTCAGATAGGGAAAGATGGAAAGTACACTGGTGTAGTATACACAAATCCTTATTACGACCCTGATCAAGAGGATACTGCTGTTGTAGGACAAATGTATAATGTTCCCGGATCTGCTAGTGACTTAGGCGGTGTAGTAGACCCAAGCGCAGGACGTAGTAGCTTTGAAGATTTCTATGTACCGGGAGGCTACATGGGACCACCAGTAACTACGCCACCAGTAACTACTCCGCCAGTAACTACTCCACCAGTGACTACTCCACCAGTGACTACTCCACCAGTGACTACTCCACCAGTGACTACGCCACCAGTGACTACTCCGCCAGTAACTACTCCGGGCGACGAGTGTACTATTATTGAAAAAATGTATGGTGGTTGTGGTCCCAAAACTATTGTAGATACTTCTGGTGGTTCAAGCTTTGAAGACTTTCCCGGTTATGCTCCTCCCGGTACTAATACAGGCGGTGGTACTGGAGGCGGCTCTGGAGGTGGTACTGGTGGTACTGGCGGTACTAGCGGTGGTACTGGTGGTACTAGCGGTGGTACTAGCGGTGGTACTGGTGGTACTGGCGGTACTGGCGGTACTAATGGGACTAATGGGACTAACGGTACTAATGGGACTAACGGTACTGACGGTACTGACGGTACTAATGGGACTAACGGTACTGACGGTACTAATGGTGCTGATGGTGCTGCTGGTGCTGATGGTATTAGTAGAGGAGGCAGTATAGGGCGTGGTCAAGGGCTTAACAGACCTTTTTTAGAATCTGTTCCTTATGATCCTACGCAACCTTTGGCTCTTTTAAGACCACCGGGAGTAGGAATGCTACAAGGCGCACCTTCAGCACCACAACAAAAATCAGCAGAGCCTCAGTCAATGATTATGAAACTATTTGGAGATTATCTAGGATGACTTACTTACAACTAGTAAACAATGCGTTGAGGCGTCTTAGAGAGAATGAAGTAACTACTGTAAATGCTAATACTTACAGTAAAATGGTAGGTGACTTTGTTAACGATGCTAAGACTTTTGTAGAATCTGCATGGGATTGGTCTGCTCTGCGTTACACACATCAGATTACAACATCGTCTGGTGTTTTTAATTATGTTATGACGGGAAGCAACAATGCACTTAAGGTTCTACATGCTTACAATGATACAAGCGACTGCAACTTACAGTATCAAACTCCTATTTGGTTCGATCAACAGTATATGATGCAGAATCCTCAGTCTGGTTCGCCTCAGTACTACGTGTTTAACGGCGTAGACTCTAATGGTGATACTCAAATTGATGTGTATCCTAATCCTGATGGTGTTTACACTTTAAATTTTAACTGTATTACAAGAGGAAGTATTACGAATCTTGACGGTTCATCTATTAGACCTGAGATACTAACAGAAGATGCAGATAAACTACTTATTCCTCATCAACCTGTTTTACACATGGCTATTGCTTTGTTATCCAGAGAGCGTGGCGAGACAGGAGGTACGTCTACCCCTGAGTACTTTGCTATAGCAGATAAGTATTTGTCAGATGCTATTGCACTAGACGCACAGAAGCATCCTGAAGAAACTATCTGGTATACTCCTTAAGGATATTACGTATGGCACAACCACTACAAAGTATTAACTTGGTTGCTCCTGCTTTTAAGGGGATCAACACAGAAGACTCTCCTCTTCAGCAAGATCCTTCTTTTGCTGATGTTGCTGATAACTGCGTAATTGATAAGCGTGGTCGTATTGCTGCACGTCAAGGTGTTAATACGGTTACAACTAACAATACTGCTTTAGGTGCTGATAACTACTTGACTAAGGTTCACTACTATTTCGTTGATGGTAGCGGAGGCGCTGAAGAAGTTATTAGTGCAGGGAACAATAAAATATTCTCAGGTACTAGTACGCTAACGGATATTAGCCCATATGCAATTTCAGATTCAGATAACAACTGGAAGATTGTAAACTTTAATGACAAGGCTTACTTATTCCAGCGTGGATATGACCCCTTAGTTTACGATGAATCTAGTTCTCCTAAGCTACGTACCTTTGGTACTGTTAATGCTAATACTACTCCTGATGCTTTTGAATGTAATGAAGTTTTAGCTGCCTATGGTAGGCTTTGGATTGCTGGTAGCGATAACGACAACCAAACTGTTTATTGGTCTGACTTGTTAATAGGTAATAGTTTTACTGGGGGATCTACTGGCTCAATTAATCTAGCTAAAGTGTGGCCTGATGGTGCTGACAAAGTTGTAGCATTAGCTGCACATAACAACACTTTAATTATCTTTGGTGAGCATAGCATAGTTATTTATATAGGTGCTAGTGAACCTTCTACTATGCAGTTAGCAGACACAGTGGCCGGTGTTGGGTGTGTGGATAGAGACTCTGTACAGCACATAGGAACTGATGTTTTATTTTTATCTTACTCTGGGTTGCGTAGTATAGGACGAGTAATACAAGAAAAGTCTTTACCTATATCAGACCTGAGTGGGACTATTAAGACTGAACTTATTGAAAGCATACGACAAGAGACTTTACCCTTAGCGTCTACATATAGTCCTGAGAACTCTTTTTACTTGCTTACTTTTTTATCTCAAAATGTTACCTATTGCTTTGACTTAAAAGGCGCATTAGAAAATGGGGCATATAGGGTTACTCGCTGGCCTTCTAGTTTGTTTAAGTCTTTTGATAGAAAGCTAGACGGTACACTATATGTAGGTACTGTAGGTGGATTAGCACTGTACACAGGATACGACGATAACGATGAATCCTATCGCTTTAGGTACTACAGTCCTTCTTTGACTTATGGGGATTCTTCTAAGACAAAGATGTTAAAGAAGATGGTTCCTACTATTGTTGGTGGAGCAAACGCCAATGTTTCTTTGTTCTGGGCGTATGACTTTAGTGAAGAATACTCTAGTCAAGTCATTACAGTAAGCGGCGCTAGTGAGTCTACTGCTTATTATGGTATATCAAAATACAACACAACAGCAGAATACACAAGCGGTACTTTAACATCTAGGTTAAAAATTAATACGACGGGAAGCGGGTCTACTGTAGTAATAGGCGTTGAAGCTGACATTAATGGATCTCCTTTATCTCTACAAGAAATAAACACACAAGCCCTGATAGGTAAAATCGTATGAGTAATTATACTAAAACAACTGACTTTGCTGGTAAAGACAGCTTAGGTACAAACAATCCTGCTAAAGTTGTCCGTGGCACTGAGTTCGATGTAGAGTTTAACAACCTGCAAACCGCTGTTAATAGCAAAGCCAACTCAGACAGTCCTACATTTACTAATACTGTAAGTGCTGGTAACATTACTTCCAGTGGTACTGTAACTGCTGTTGCTATATCACTTAGCGGAGCCTTCACTGGCACTATAGACGGAGGGTCTTACTAATGGAATGGTTATCGGCGTTACTAGGAGGAGTCGGAGGAGGCTTTCTCACTAAAGAGGGCATTGATCGTTTATCTGAAGTAGGTCAACAAGCTCAAACAGATGCTACTGCTCTTGCTGAAGAAGTTAAAGGCATGACTGAGTTTAAGCCTTTTACTATGACATCAGCAACTGGTGGTAGTTTTGGCGCACAGCGTGGAGAAGACGGTGGTACTGATGTAACCATGAATCTTTCTCCTCAAGAGGAAGCGTTACAAAGAAGCTTGTTTGGAGGAGCAGGACAGTTCTTTAACCAAGCTATGCAGTCCACAGCAGGTCGAGAGTCAGACATCTATAGCCGTATGAGGGCTGTACAGCGTCCTGAAGAAGAAAGACAAAGACAGGCTCTAGAGAACCGCCTAGCTGCTCAAGGTCGATTAGGCGTTAGTACAGCGCAGTATGGAGGCACTCCTGAACAGCTTGCTACGGCAAAAGCACAGGCTGAAGCACAAAACTCAGCAATGCTAGGGGCAATGGGTCAGGCACAACGTGAACAAGCACAACAAGCAGCACTAGGACAGCAGTTCTTAGGTGCTAGTTACACGCCTCAGACACAGCTTCTAGGGGCTATGCAAGCTTCATCATTGTTCCCACAGATGCAACAACAAGCACAGCTATACGGTGCTGGTCAGTACGGTGAGACTATGATGAGTGGTATTAGTGCTAATCTTATCGCAGAACAAGCAAAGGCTAATCTGCTAGGTACTCTTGGTTCTAGCATGTTGAGCGGTGTATTCAGTCCTGTAGCTAACAGTGAAGGAGGTGTTAGTAGTTTGTTTGGGGATTTAAAGTTACCGGATTGGTTAAAATTTTGACTAGGGGATAAATAATGGCTAAATTTTCAGAAGCACTGTTACAAGGTCTTATGCGTCCTGCTTTTGGTGAGCAGTTAGCACAAGCTGGTAGAGGTCTAGTACAGACTCCTATGCTTATGCGTCAGGAAGAGCAAAGAAAGCAACGGGAAAAAGGTATGATGGGTGGTATGCTGGCTGCACAGCAAGCTGCTGCTGAGGGACGTTTTGATCCTGAGACTATGAAAGCATACATGGGTAGTATGCAAGGACTTGGTGTACCTGCCCAAGACATAATGCAAACATTACCTACTTTACAACAAGCTAATCAGGCTAGTGTAGTAAACAACAAGCAGAACCAGTTAGTTGGTCTACAGCAACAGCTAAATGAGCAAGCACAAATCTTGTTAGAGTCTGATGATCGCTCTAGAAAAGAAGCGGCAAACTTTCAGATAGATTCTATTGAAGAGCAGATGGTTAATATTGGTAAAGAAACAAGAGGCATTGATGCTGGAGCTTTTGTTGGTGTTGGTGATAAAACAAGGGCTGGTGTTACTAAAACTCAACTTAACCAACTAGAAATAGATGCAAAAAGAAGAAGCGCACAAGAACAAATGGCTACCTCTAGTCTACAACAACTTAAATTTGGTACGAAAGAGTGGAACAAACGGGCTACAGAATTAGAGCAACTAGGTTTTCGTAAAGCAGTTCAAAAGGTACGTCAGTCAGAACAAGCAATTCAACTAGCCAACCAAGAATATCAAGACGCTATGGAAAACTCTAAAGAGATTACTCCAGCACAAATAAAAAAGATGGAAGCTGACGGTATTACTGTTCCTAAAGATGCGTTAGGACAACGACAAACTTGGAGAAGCTATAGTACAGAAAAACGCGAAAAGCAGATAGCCGCTGCCACTGCTTACCTTGATCCTACTCCTGCTAATCGCGCAGAAGGTCTTGTTAAGTGGACACTGCAAGGCATTGCTGAGAGAGGTGATTTTATTGATGTGTTTGCTGATGACATTACTTCAGTAATTGAAGACCTTACGCCAGAGCAACACAGTGAGATTAATTCTTTAGTTACTGGACAAGCTGAAACGGATGTCGGCCCTATTGTAGAGCAATGGTTACGACGTAACTATCCCGAACCGTTTGAAAAGTCTGAGAAGTTCCGTCAGGATAAACAACGGCAGGCTGATGCAAGAGAACAAGCCATTGCTGATGTGTTCGCTGCTAACGATAACCTTGATCCTAATGATCCTGTAGACGTAAGACTAGTTAATCAAAAACTTGACGCTTCTATTAGAGAGTCACAAGAAGGTGAAATTGCTGGTAGGAAACTATCAAGAGTATTGGGCGGTTAAATAGATAGGTATTATTAGTATGCCAAGAACTTATGAAATAAAGTCTGGTGATTCAAGAAAAAAAGTAGCAGACATTTTTGGTGTTTCTGTTTCTGATTTACTTGCCTATAACGAGGCTACTTTGGGTGATTCATGGGAAGCAGGTGCAAAGGTTAGAGATCCTTTAGAGATACCTAAACTAATTAAAAAATCTTTTGATCTAGGCGCTACTCCAGAACAAGTGGCAAAAGTTTTGCGTATAGATGTTGAGACTTTAAAAGAAAACTACGATGTTCCTGCGTCTTTATCTGAAGTATCAACACCTAAAAGAAAGAAAGCACCTACTGCCTTATTAAAGTCAATAGCGGTAGAAGCAAAACGTGTGCCGAAAGAATTGCTACAAGAAATAATTGTAGATGCTAAGAGAGTTCCTGAAGAGTTACTACAAAATATTGTAGTACCTGACAGAGCTAAGAAGATACTGCTTGAGGACATAGAAGTACCTGATCGTGATCGTGTACCTGAAAAGTTACTACAAGAAGTAAACGTAGACGCTGAAAGAGTTCCTGAAAAGTTACTTAAGGATATTGTAGTACCTGAAAGAGCTAAGAAGATTTTATTTGAGAACATAGAAGTACCTGAACGTGAGCAGAAAGAAGTACCTGCACCGTATACAGACTACACGTCTACTATGGATCAAAGACTTACTGAAGTTACTACACCTGAACGACAACAAGTACCTGCTGAATTACTTCAGGAAGTGGCTGTGCCTGACAGGGAACTAGCAGAGCCTTTAGAACCTCAAGGTATTGTTATTCCTCAGTCTGCTTTAGATGCTATTAATCCTCCTGCAAAGCGTAGAAGTCCTAATGATATTGTTATTCCTCAATCTGCTATTGATATTCGTCAAGAACTAGCTAACGAAGAAGGTAAACGTCTTGCTGCTCTTGTAACAGAAGCTGGAGAGGGCGTTACTCTTGGTTTACTAGGGGAGATAAAGGCTGTTATAGAGTCTGCTACTACTGATAAAACATACGACAGGGCTAAGGCTGAGTATGAGGTAGCACGAGAACAGTTCCGCGCAAACAACCCTGAGTTCGCACAGCTTGCTACTCCTGTTGAGTTGATAGCTACGTTACCTACAGGTATTGGTCTTGCTCGTGGTCTAGCTAAAGCAGGCGTTACATCTATTGCAGCACAGGCAGGCATTGAGTCTTCTATCTACGGTGTTGCTACAGGTGAAGGTACTGAGAACAGGCTGTTCCAAGGTGTAGGCTATGGTGCGTTAGGTGCATTAGTAGGAAAAGGTTTTGATAAAATACTAGATCCTTCTTTTGCCAAGCGTTATAACACGATTGAAGAGTTTAATGTTGCTCGCGCTCAAGCACAAGAAGAAGTAGTTTCTGCTGCTAGAATGTCAAGAGCGCCTGAAGATATAACTAATGCAGAGTTGGCTACTCAGTTACTGACACGAGAGATAGAGTTTCTTGGGGACGTTGTAGGTAGACAAGGAGCATTGCCTAAAGACTTAGCACCTTTCTATCAGCGCATGAAAGGGTACGCTGAAGACATGGGCGTGGACGTGCGTCAGCTAAATAAAGTAGTACGCTCAGACAAAGCTATCAAAGACTTGCGTAAGACCTTAGACGAGCCGTTTGAGAACCTTGATGACATGGCTATGTTGCGTCAAGACCTACTAGATATGACTACTGGTCGTCTTGCTTCTGACGTAGGACGTACTATACCAGAAGCACAAAAAGCTCTTGTTAGGTTTAGACGTTTGGCTTCTCCTCTTGCTACTCTTGCTGAAGATACAGTGGGTGTTGCTTTTTCACAGCGTCTAGTCAGAGCTATGAACAGGGTAACAAGAAAGCAAACTGATCTTGATAATATGTGGAAAGGTATGGAACCATTCCGCGAACTAGCCAGTGCTAATCCTAAGTTTAATGATTTACTTTTAGATGCTGTTAATCCTAATCTGTCTTTAGCGTTTCAGACAAAGGCACTACGTGGTGCTATGAACGTAGCTAAAGGTAAGATAGGTAAAGGTGCGCCTGAGAGACTGCAAAAGTTCTTTGATGACAACATAGAGTTCTCTAAGAGATATCGTAGGCAGGTAACAGCAGGAGAAGTAACTCCTATTTGGATGCACTCTGCTCCTGAGTCAGTGCTTAAGGATGCGTCACTAAGAACATACAGAGATAGAGCGGCTACGAAAGCAGAAGATGCGGCATCTAAGAACATACAGCGTCCCTCTATGCAGGAGTGGCGAGCTAAGAATGCTGAAAGACCTGCTGATAAACAACAAGAGTATGCCAACATCTTTGATTCACACTGGACATGGCAAAGACAGACACTAACTAGAATGGAGATAGGCGAACAGCTTGGGTTCCGTACTGCTGGTAAACCTGTTGAAGCTAGACCTATCAGAGATTTAATGGGTCGTGCTTCTTCTAAGAAAGAAATAAAAGAAGGGGCCAGTACTCTTGATGCTACTGCTTCTTATGAGGCAGGACATTTTCGTTTGTTTGATGACAACATCATTGCAGAGGCGTTGAAGCGTGAAGGTTACTCTGATGTACAGATCAAGAACGCACAACAAATTATTGATGACATAGGTATCAACGCTAACAAGGGTATGGCTAGTGAGCTAGATATGATTCGTAGTCTTGGCTACGTAGGTACTATTGCTAATCCTTATGGCGCTCTGATGAACGTGCATGACTTGTTTAACGCTTCCTTTGAGCTTGGCTTAGGCAACGTAATTAAGGCTGTGTTTGCTAAAGGCGGTGTTGAGTTTAGCCCTGCTGACATGGGCCTAGCTCGTCAAGTGTTTGGTGAGTTTGTACGTAAAGCACGTAAAGGAACACAGAAAGACATAGAGCTACTTGGTGGTGTTACGTCTGGAAATAAGTTTATTGAGGGTGCTGCTAAAGCTAGTGAAGATTTGCTTGAGTGGTCTATGAAGTGGTCAGGGTTCTCTAAGCTAGATCAGTTTGGTAAGAGCAGAATCATGGGTGCGTCTTATAACAAAGCAAGACAAGACATAGCTGATGGTAGTTTTGATACTAAGTGGCAGTACAGTTTCAGTAAGCCTGAGATACAACAACTAAAGAAAGACATTGCGGATGGCGTAACAGACAGTGAGCTAGTACGTGATCTTGTTATGTTTGACTTGTTTAAGCTACAGCCTATCAACGCAGCAGCACAGACAGCGGCAGGGTTGGCTAATCCTAATGCTCGTATCTTTTATATGTTAAAAGGTTTTGCTATCAAGCAGTTTGATTTGATGGAGCGTAGGATATGGAAAGAGTGGCAAGCAGGTAACAAGAAACAAGCACTAGAAAACCTAGCTAAGTATGTTGTGTTGTCAGGTGGTGGTTATGGTGTGGTCAACGAGGCTCGTCAAGTATTAAAAGGAGAAGCTCCTGATCCAGCAGAAGGTGCAGTGTCAGCTTTGTATCAAGTAGGTTCTGTTCTTACGTTTGGTGCAATGGGCGCTAACGACTACGGCTACGATAAGTTTATGAATGATCCTTTAGACGCAATGGCTAAAAACTTACTGCCTCCACTAGGCGCTACTCTTCCCGGTGCAGTTTTAGAAGACATAGCTGACGCATTAAGAAAAGGTGACCCACTACCGGATGAAACTATATACGCTCTTCCGATAGTGGGCAAGACTCTTAAGGGTGTGTTTGACTAGATCTCACAGTTGTTTCCTGTGCAAGCTAGTTCTTGACTACCTTCAGTCATATCAGACTCCTCATTGATATCCCAGTTGATCTCAGTGGGGAAGTCTTTTACTGCTTGCTTGTAGGTTTTCTTATCGATGGGCTGATAAGGTGCCTGCTGGAATACATGGTCTGAGTAAGGCAAGAAGCTAACACCTGATACCTTATCGAACTTATTCCATAGCCACTGTCCTACCTCAAGAAACTCATGATCCCTATAGTAGCACGTCATAGATGGCTTGTGTTCACACCAGTAGTCCTGATACAACTCCCACAAATCTAACTGTTCTATTGCACCCATAGCTGAGGCTGTC
>Ga0181399_1000381_pt1 | contig 16383 bp, 16 predicted proteins | sample 22SPOviralmetaG_FD_130128 | JGI IMG/M metagenome (GOLD analysis project Ga0181399, IMG submission 130128) | Marine viral communities from the oligotrophic San Pedro Time Series (SPOT) site, San Pedro Channel, CA, USA - 22 SPOT_SRF_2011-05-21 | ecosystem: Environmental > Aquatic > Marine > Strait...
CAATTCCTAAGAAAAAGAAACGATCTATATTAGGGGGAGGGATGGTCTTAAATCTCGATAGATTTTAAAGGTCGAATTTCTTTTTATAATCTTTAATATTAGTTTTAATATTTTTACTATCTCCCCATAAAATATAGTATGATAAATATCCCGCTCTCAGGGGATCATTAGTTTTTAAATCTTTAGCATGTCGTTTTCTATATTTCTCTCTTCTCTCTATATCTCCGTGAAGAGTATAATCATTATTTTTATCTTTTTTATTATTATAACCGAAATGAACTTTCTTTTCCTTTCCGTTATCTAATTTAAAAATCGCTAACCATTTTTTTAAAGGTTTTTCAGACTTTATTATTTTAATAAGTTTAGTCATATTAATATATATAATATAATATAATATATTATGGATACTAAAAATAAAAATAGATTACAATCTAAACAAAATTCAGTGGAATTTAAAGACGATGATTACGAAACAAGTAAAGAAATATTAACTGATTTATTACCATTCATAAAAGATCATAAAATAGTTTATGATCCTTTTTATTGTAAAGGAAAAGTAATAGAAGAATGGAAAGAATTAGATAAAGAATGTATAAATGAAAAGAAAGACGCTTTTAATAGAGAACACCCTAAAAATTATGATATAATAATAAGTAATATCCCCTTTAGTTGTAAAGAAAAATGCTTAGAATTAGGATTAAAACTTAATAAACCTTTTATTATACTAATGCCGATTGATTCACTGGGTAGCAAATGGATTAAAAAATATTTTGATAAATTACAATTTATTATTCCTTCTGGAAGATATAACTTTTTAAAAAAAGGAGTAAAAACTAAGGGGTGCTGGTTTGATACTATGTGGGTTTGTTGTGGATTAAATTTAAAAGAAAAAATTATAAAATTAGGTTAACTTTTTCCTTAAGTGTACTTAATAAATTATTATGATGTTTCTCAGATTTTAAATGGGTCTTTCTATGTTTACGACTTATCACTTCTCCGCACATACAACTAATTTTTTCCTGTCTTATTTTATCTACCTTCTCTTTATTTTTATGATAATATTCCGTATTCTGTTTAAGAATTCTCTCTCTATTTTTATGATAATGTTCTTTTCTTTTTTCATTATGTTTCTCTCTATTTTTAATTCTACTTTTAATATTTGCTATTTTCTGAAGAGGTTTATAATATTCGGCGTATTCTTTTTTAGTTCTCTGAGGTAATATTATATTTAATAATTTAATATTATCTGTTGTATATTTATCGATAAACATTCTTTCGAGTTTTATTAATTCTTCTTTTTTTTCATATACTACTTCTGCTAATTTATTTATTTCCCAGTTTTCGATCCCTCCATAATCTCGGATAAATTGATAAACATAATAATTATATTTAGTCTGTTTATTATTATTACAGGCGTACCGATGAGCGTCGAAACGAGATTTTAAACAATTAGTAGAACCGATATATAGGGGAGTATCATTTCTGTTTTTATGCGTGAGCGAATATACGAATCCTATAGACTTAGACATTTATAATATATTATATGAAAAAAAAAATAAAATTTAAACGAATAATTTTTTATTCGACTATAGGTATTTCGACTTTAACTTTTTTCTTTTCTTTTAAAGATTTAAATTTAAATTTATTTTCTCCATGATTTTCTATTATTAAAACTTTATTTCTTTTTTCCTGAATAGCGTTCTTCTTAATTAATTCGAAAAGTTTAGGTTTAGAATTTAATACTTTTAAATTTAATGATTTACTTTTCTTTTCTAATGCGTGTACGTTTCTGTATAGTTGGTCTAAATCTTTTTTAATAATAAACTGTTTCTCTATTTTATTAATATCGTTTTGTAAATCGATTAAGTGATTTTCTGTTTCGTCGTCGGACATTATATATATTATTAATTATATTTTTTTTTATAAAGTTATTATATATATAATGTTCTTATCAGAAAAAGAATTCGAAAAAATGAATCGTATCTTATCTATTAAAGATAAAAAACCGAAGAAGAAAAAGCAGTCAGAGATATTCGAAACAAAAGAGAAAAAGAAAGTAGGTCGAACCGTTGCTCGTAAAAGAAAGATTAAAGAAGTTAATAAGAAGAATAAGAAATCGCTTTATTATTAAGCATTTTTTAGTTTTATAAATCCTTAAGTATGCTATATTTATAGTATATTAATTAAAAGGGTTTAAATCTAACATAAAATTATAATTTTATGTTAGATTTAAGTAGTATTTATTAAACTACGGACTAAATCCAGCATTTTTTAGATTTAAAGAGAAGTATATATATATACTAATGAACTCTTATTCGTCTATCACCTCTCCTTTTAATTTTGCGAGTGAATGCGTGGGAATATTACCTACAGAAATTATTAATAAAATTTTTAAAGAACATGAAGGACTTATTTCTCCTACTGCTCTCCTTATAAAAAATAATATGAAAGAAAATAATATGGTGGAATATACTCAGTTAGAATATTTTATTAAATATGAAAATGTTAACGTCGATGATATAGGAGAAAGTGTTTTAGATTTGGAATTTATTACTATGGGATTAAATCCTGAAGACGATAAATTTTTTAACTTATGGAGGGAAGAGGTAGGATTATAGTTTAATGTCTTAATAATATATTTAATGAGGAAACCCCTTCAGTAGATATCTGACTATAATCTGACGCTACTATCCTCGCTCTAATGTTTCTTAGAGTTTGATTATATTCATTCGCTAAAGGTAGATAAACTCTTTCCTTTGGTTCATACTGAACTACTCCTGTATCGTCGTCGATTATTGTTTCAGAAGTTGGGATGAATGCTAATACGTTCTTCCTTCCTCTTACTAATGAATCATAAGTATTAATAGGTAGGTTTAACATTTCTATTATATAGTTATCTGCTCCTACTATTTCTTCGAACGCTCTATTACCGATAAAAGAAGTTTCGTAATCCGTAAAAGTATTACTCGCACTATCGAAACCGAAATAATCCGCCAGTCCTACAGATAGGTTAAACTTAAATTCAGTTCTCGCTCTACCAGTAGAAGGAAGATTAGGAGGAACTCCTAATCGTGAATGATCGCTACTACTATCTGCTGATGGAGATAAATATCGGTTGATAGTTGTACCGAAGAATTCTAAATTAATAGAACTGTTCTGACCTAATAAACTCATGAAGTAATAATAGGGTATATCATTTCCATTAGTATCTCTAATAGTAATATCTGCTTTTAATAAAGACTTACTATTACCTGCGGGGGTATTGACTAACATTAGGTTCATTTTTTGCCCTTCACCTTCTACGTCTTCTCTAATCTCGAAAGATAAACAGTCATTATCAGCACTACCTCCCGTGAAATTAGTTAGAGTATGTCCTGAAGAATTATTTCCGAAAGGATTAGTTAAACCGTTCTTAACTTCTATTACCGACGTAGGAGTTTTTACTCTGATAGCGTAATCAACTTCGTTTAACGTTAATGAGTTATTAGTTAATGCGTTAATATCTCGAGTTATACCTAAAATAAATCCCGAGTTGTCGACGTTGTTCTCTACGAAATTTCTTACTCTTACTCGTGATAGATTAGTTCCTAATGAAATCGGATTTATAAAATAAGCGTTTGAGTGTTGGAGATTATCGGGAGAAGCAGAAGCGGTATTATCTAATGTTTTATATCTATTAGAATTCGTATTCATGTTATTCGTTTTAAGATAAGTCGCCGAATTTATAGTAAGAGGAGTAATACATTCTGAATATTTAAATTGAGCGATGAGTTTCTTTTCTTCGTTAGTATCGACTTTAATCTGAAGACCTGTTTCTTTAGTATTTGGATTATCTCCGTCTGTGATTTCTTGAGGCGTTCCTCTAAAAAATCTTAAAGAAGAATTCATTAGATCGGTTATTTTTTGAGTAATTTCTGTAAAATTAGATCTATTAATAATACCGTCTGGGACTGCTATCGTATGAGTTCCCGCATTTGCGGACGCTTGGAAAGTTATATCTCGATTAGTATTATCTACTATTATACTTTTATTCTGACGTTCTACTGAAAGGGAATGGAGGGCGATTTCGGTATTTTCTTTTATGATAATATCGTCCTGAAAATCACAGTCGAAATTCCCTTTTTGGTCTGTAGTATGAAGTCTGATTAATGTATTTTTCATTATATATAATAATACTTATATTTTATTTTTTTAAAAAAAATATAATCGTTATAGTTTATTCGATAGATACTATACTCATTAATGAATCGAGAGAAGGAGTAGCATCTACGCCCGAGTTATTCCATATTCTCCAGTATCTTAAAGGTTGATCCATTGAGGAAGATAAGAAAAATCCCATATTACCCCCGCCGTTTAATGCTATAAACGCCATTCCTACGACGAAATTCCAGTTAACATTATCATTAGAGATTTGTAAATACATATCCCCCATAGGTGAACCCTGAGTATCTCCAGTAATTTTTAAGGTTTTATAACTTGCGTAATCTGCTCCTAAATCGTATGAACTTCCTCCCGAATTTGCGGATATACTCGGAACGCTTGTTAACCTACTTACAACTCTGCTTTTAGTTGTATTAGCGTTAATAGTAGTTAATTGATTAGCGAGGGTTGTAGAGTATTGGTCTACTACTTTTAGTCTACCGTTGCTGTCTGCTGATAATCTAACTCCCGTCGTATTATCGGCGATATCTGTAAATCCTTGTAATTCCGAATTAGAAGCGATAGTATTTAAATGACCTATTGCCGTTGTCTGATTACTTGCTAATGCTACTCCCGAAGGCGGTAGGTTTGCTACGACGGAAGTATTTAAAGTACCGAGAGAAGTATTAAGCGTATCGAGTTTCGTAAGTGCTGTCGCTTGATTACTTGCTAATGCTACTCCTGAAGGCGGTAGGTTTGCTACGACGGAAGTATTTAAAGTACCTAAGGAAGTATTAAGCGTATCGAGTTTCGTATTTGTGGTCGTTTGATTACTTGCTAATGCTACTCCCGAAGGCGGTAGGTTTGCTATAACGGAAGTATTTAAAGTACCTAAGGAAGTATTAAGCGTATCGAGTTTCGTATCTGTAGATAATTTTAAAGCATTTACGGAAGCGGTAGTCGTAGTCTGCGATGTAGTATGAGTAGACATGTTTAAATTTAATTGATTAAGTGCTTGAGTTTGCTCCGCATTTTGTCGAAAGTTTGCTGAATTAGACATTATATATATATTATATTATATATTTAATTTCTAAAAATAATAAAAAGTCGTTTTAAAAAAGTCGTCGCAACAACAACAATAAATAAATAATAATTATTTTTTTTTAATTTTCTGAGAGTAATTATTTAGAATTCCCCCTTCTTGCGACGACTTTTAAGTATTTCTGTTAACTTGTAAAAATATACTATTATTCGATTTTAATCCTTGTGCTAATGAGTGGTCGGGATTTAATATTCTACAACCGAAATTAGATATCTGAATAGGGTCTCCTTTATGAACGTATGTAAAAGTTCCTTCACCGTCTATAGAAGAAGTGAAACTGTCCTGTTGATAAAATCGAGAAACAATACCCATAATATTTTTTTTTGTTCCTTCACCGTTTCTTTTATCTGTATAAAAATTACTTCTAATTTCTACGAGATAGTATCCGCTATCTAATTCAGTATCTCCGTCTAAACTATCCTCGGCGTTTATTACTTCTAATAAAGGAGTTATAATATCTAAACCCGCTAACGGAACGACTAAATCGAATGTATCATTTTTATTATAAGGAACATCAATCGATTTTAACTGACCCGTAGCGTTTTCACTGTCTACTACATCGAATTTAACAGTTCTAATATTTGCTAATCCTCCTAAGGTCTGTTTCGGCATCATAGTAAAATTAGTAAATAATTTCGAAGTATCGAATTTCATCTGATCCTTCCATAAATAAGAAGGACTTAAACTATCTATTAAAATTCCTCCGTTTTTATTTGCGATATATTTTACTCTTTTATTCCCTGCTCCCGCTACTTGTCCGAGGTCTATACCTTTACATACTACATTAGTTCCCGATATTAAGGGGGCGTGAATTTGTGCTAACTGAAAAATTCCTTCCGCTCCTATGTTTTGGTTAAATTGTAAATCGAACTGAGGAGTTCCTACTATGTAATTATCGCAGTCGTTAACGTAAGAACATATCGCTAAACCGTCGTCCCTACACCAGAACGGCGGAGAATTAGGAGTTCCAGGAGTTATAGGAGTAAATCCCGCGGGAAGATTAGTACTATCTACGACCGCTGTCCCTATTGTTTGTAAAGTTCTCGTAGTTGTGAGAAGAGGATTATCGACTACTGCGTTAGGGTCTTCTATATATAATTCTTGAGCGGTTTTAGTAAAACCTTTAGACAGAGTTCGAGCGAGTTCGTCGGGAGCATAATCTCGAGCGTCTATTTTAAAAGAATAATTTACGAGGCGAGGTTGGAATAGATCCCCGTCGGTATTATCGACATCGGTTAAACCTACAGATTCGAAACTCATAAATTCATATAACATATAATTCGCTCCGTTAGGATAAGGTTTACCCATATGCCAGGATTTAGGAGGAGCGGGGGTTGTCGTATTATCTGGTTGTAATGTACTCGCCCCTTCATTAATACCGTTTTTAATTGCTAAGAACGGAAAAGATAATTTACCCGATTTAATACAACCTGGATTATTATCTAATAACGCCTGATTAATAGTAAACGTACTAAATCCCGAACCCGAAGGAGTGCTTCCCGTTCCAGTATATCCCGCTTTTTTTAAAACTGCTTCACTTATTCCGAATTGTAATTGTGCTTCATTTCCTTGAGGGGTAGTATAGATAAAAAAGAACATGACTGGGTCTTCTTTATTAGAACCCATTTTACTATAGATACTACTTGTTTCATTATTCATAGTAATACTATTAACTTCTGATACGATAGTAGTTCCTGTTCCTAATGCTAGTCTATCACATAATACGTAGTTTCTTCCTGAACTATATTCCTGACTTGCGGGAAGATAATCTCTATCTGCTAAATCTCCTTTAGACATACCCCAGTCGAAAAAATAATAACTAAATCTCATACTAATCGTCGCTTTCGTTCTGAGGTCAGAACCTTCAGGAGCAGAAATATCGTCTGGTTCGACATTAATTCGCCCTGAATTTTGAGCGACACTATCTATAAATGCTCCTTTTAATGAGATTTCATCGTTATTATAAATAGTTAAAACTTCATCGAGAGTATTAGACCAGTCAGCGACATTATTATTATTAGCGGTCGGGTCTGATTCTCGCAATTCTACGATAGTCTGATTATTCATTATATATAATATAAGATATATAATTAATAATAAAAAATAACTAAATGAAAAAATAAAAAAGGTATAACCTATTAAGCATAAGATACGTTAAACTGACCGTTAGAACCTATAGTAATCGCTTTTCGACATTCTGCGTAAACGTGAATATCGAGAGCGTCTGAGGAAGGATCAGAAGAAGTACCGTTATTAATTCCTTTACGTGAGAAATCAATAGCAATCTGACCGATTTTATCATTAATAGAACATCCGAAGAAACCCGCTCCTCCTGTTAATCCTCTTGCTTTACTGTTTCCTGCTGTAGTCATAGAACCCGATAAATTTTCTTGTGCTGAACCGTCTACGTCTGCTCCTACTGATTCTGAAGACCCATAAGGAGGAATATTAATCTTACCGAATGTATCGTAAAGCATCATATCCTTAGTAGAGGGTCGAGAAATTGGTTTAGGAAAGATATTCGCTCCATTTTTTTTTATTTGGATTTCTTCTCTATGCGGACAGAGAGAACCGAAATCACCGAAACCGAGGACGGCATTAGTATCTATATATTTACTCTTATCTGAATATGTTTTCATCATAACAATTCGAGAAACGAATTTATCATCGAAAGCGTTTAACTGATTAACTACGTTCTGTTCGACTGTAGTTCCTACTCCCGCGGATGTATCAATTTCGGGAACGTTGATTACGTCATGCTCGATTTTATTCCATACCGCCCCAGTAAAAGAAGAAGTTAAACTCTGTCGAAGTTTTTCTGAAGTTATTTCTTCGGCGATAAGCATAGGAGTAGCGACAGTCTGACCGACATTATCTACTACGATTAAATTCGCCCCGTTTCGTTCCCATTCGATTTCGAGTACTAAATTTTTAAAAACGGCAGTATCTAAAATCGGGACGTTTTCTAAAAAGGGAAGACAACGTTTTAAATCGAGATGACCTAATTTACTTTCGTCCCGTGCTGTTCCCGTGAAATCTGTTGCGTCGTGATTTGCTACGACCTTATGAGAAGTAGGGGAAACATTATATCCGATTTGGTGCTTTAATAGTTCTCCGTTAACTGAAATATTTTCTCGATTAGTTGCTACTAAATTTTTAAATGCTAAATATCGATTAGCAAATCTCATAGCGTCGAGTTCTACTCCGTTAGAAGTAAGTCGAACATGTTTAATCGCTCCGAGAACTCCTGCGATAGTATTATAACTATGAGCGACAGAACCGAAAGAACCTAAATTCGCTAAACGAAGAGAAGGGTAATAGGCGGTATCGTCTGAAAATCTGAAAGTACATTTCTGATTAGTGATGTCCGACGCAGGGTCGAGAGTTTGAGATTTTAAATCTGTTGAGTAAAAAAAAGGCATTATATAATTATACTTATATATTTTTTTTTACATTTTTTTTATTTGTATTTATGCTCTTTATTTTTTCTTTAATAATATCTATTTAATAATATATATATTATGTTTAAAAACCTAATGAAAAGAATTAAAAAAATATCTTGTGATCTTAAATGTTGTTTTAAATCTTCCTGTAAATTGGAAGCGAAAGATACCGACGGCGACGGTATACCCGACGAATTAACAATAAGAAGGAGGAATTCTGCTTAATCTACTTTAGCATAATCGATCTGTTGGTCTGAACTGTGAAGCATATTTTCCGCTAATTTCTTCTGTTTTTTCATTAAGTCTAAATCTATATTCTCTGAAATATAAATATGTCTTAATAAATTTAATGTAATATCTTTTTTAGTTGGAGCGAAAACTTTCTTAATATATTTAGATAATCCATTTTCTACCATTATTTCATTTTTAGAATTTAATAAGAAGTTTCCCGTCTTATTATGTTTTAACCATATATTAATAACTGAATTTAATTTAGTATTTACTGGAATAGTTTTCGACCCCATACTTTTTTTATTTTTAAAATCATTAAATATAAATGATTTCTTATTTCTACCTTTTACTAATAAAAAGTTATGTTTTTTATTATCGTCTTTATCGCTTGATATTACTTTCATATTACCGTAATCTAATCTAATAGGAGGTTGAAGAGTATATAGAGCAGAAACTAAATATTTCTGTAATAGATCCATTTCTTTTCGATTAAGAGTTTCTTTAGTTAATACTGATTTCTCTTCTAATTCTTTTTTATAAAAATTTCTAACTTTTGCTAATTGTTTTAATGATACCCAGTTTTTCGCCTGTTTATCTGTCTTCTCGTGTGAACTGATTTCTTCATTATATTTATTATTAAGTCCCTGTAATTTTTCCTTATAATCTTTAAGAACTGAATCGAATTCTTCTTTTTTATATGCTTGTAATACTACTAAAATAGAGGTTAAATATCCTCTCTGTGTAGATAATGCTTTCTGTTCTATAATCTTATAAACTTCAGTCTTATTCTTAAGAAAATTTAAATTCTCTATTTCCTTATCATTATTTAACTTCTTAAGACTAATTAAATACGCCTTTAATGAGGAATCCTTAATACTTTCACGATTAGATTTAATTAATTGTTTAATATCCATATTATATTATTATGTTAGATTTTAATTCTAAATATTTAGACTAAATAAATATCAATTTTTTTAAGGGTACTACTTATAATAAAAAATCTAAATATATAATAATAATGAGGAACTTAAACGTAGATGAAGAAGTTATAAAATTATCTATCTTATACTTCGAATTAAGAAATACTTTTAATTTGGAATATCAGAAATATTCGTATTTTAAAAACATGATACGATTTATAACTAATATATATGATCCTACTTATATCAGAAAAATTTTTCAGAAATTACTAAGTAGAAAAATTTTTAAAAAAATGAAAAGAGGGAAAGAAACTCTTTATCATTTTAACCCTAATAACCGAGTACTCCCTCCTTATAATAATATTATATCCTTCGATTAAGCAAATATTAGATTTATAAAAGTCGTCGCAACAACAACAACAATTAAATAATTATTATTTTTTTTTTAATTTCTGAGAGTAATTATTTGGAATTGGGGGTTCTTGCGACGACTTTTAGAAATCCTTAGATATTCTATATTTACTTTAATATAAAACATTTATAATTTAAAAAAAATTGATTTAAAAGAAAAATATATTATATCTTTATATACAAATGAATTCTAATATGTCTAAAACTCCTCAACCGAAAAATTCCTGCTCTGAATGCGGTAAAGCGATATTTAACGACGGGGGTAAATGCGTTAAGTGCTTATCTGCTCCTGTAAAAAAACAAAAGAAAATATTTAAAATTAAAAGATCACCTAAAAAAAATGCTGAAATTAAAGAAGATATTCCAGAAAAAAAATCTAATATAAATAATAATATGAATATAATGAAAAAACATAATTTAGAATTTACAGAAAAAATTAACGTTAAAAGAGCGAAAAAAATTTTATCTATGAATGACGAAGACATTATTAAACAGATATACGACGAAAACGAAGTTAATCAGGACGGAAAAAAATATACTCCGAAAGAAAAAGAAACCTATATTAAAAATGTTAAAGATTATTGTAAATTAGGTATTATTAATAAAGGTATTATCCCTCAACAGTACAAATATTCGAAATCATTAACAGAACAAAAACAGGGGCGAATATATGTAAGAAAATTCGGTATTCAATCATTACAGAAGAAATTAAGGGGGTATCTTTCAGGAGAATATTATAACGACATTGATATGATTAATTGTTTTCCTGTTCTGCTTTCGTGGTTCATGTCTAAATATTATCCCGACGTAAATATTCTTAATCTTAAAAAATATGTAGAAAAAAGAGATAAATTATTAAAAAAATATAAATGTGATAAAATGGATATTCTTTCCTGGATACATAGGGATTTTCCTTATACGGGAGATAATAAACTTCTTATAGCATTAGACGACGATATTAAAAGAATTCAGAATACTTTATGGAATGATAAAGAAAACGAAATAGTAAAATTAGTAGATAGAAGTACTATTACTTCTACTAATAAAAGAGGATCATTAATTAATAGAGTATTAGGTATTATCGAGAATAATATTCTTCAGGGAGTTATTACAGATTTAGAAGATAAAGTTTCAGTTCCTTATTATGACGGAGCATTCGTAGATAATAGCATAAATACAACGGAATTAATAAATAAATTAAATGATACTACTTCTGAGTACGGTATTAAATGGTCGCATAAAGAACATTCGACCTTAAATATTTCAGAAGAAATAGAATTAGAAGAAGTAGAAGAGACTAATACAGTATTAGAAGAGAAATTATATGGATATGATTTTATCGATTATAAAACTCTTAAAAAGAAATTCGAGAAAAATCATGCTGTTATTACTGCTCCCTTTATTATTGTAAGAGAATATGAAGACTTCTATTCTTATAAAGATAAATCGAAACTCGCTCTGAAACACGAGTTATATTCTGCTTCGAATATTAAAGAAGTTTATAATAATTTATATTATGATGAAAAGGTATTACAGAAACAGGGTTCGGGAAAAAATATTACTTATGTAGAAGTAGTAGTAAAAAGTAAATTTATCGAAAAATGGTTAGAAGATTCTACGAGAAGAACATTAAAGAAGATAGACTTTATTCCTCATAATCCTAATAATACTAAATTCTGTCCTAAAAATATTTATAATCTATTCGACGGTTATTCTTCCGAATTACCCGCAGAAGATAAAGAATACGATTTCGATATTGATAAAGAAGTTCAGAGATTTATTAATCATTTAGACCTATTGGTAGGTAATGACGAAAACTCTAAAAATTATCTTATTAATTTTATTGCGGATATGGTTCAGAACCCGCAAAACTTACCGGCAGTCGCCCTCGTATTTAAAAGTAAACAGGGATTAGGAAAGGATCTATTAGTTAATTATCTCGAAAAGATTATCGGAGAAAAATATATTTATAGGACTTCTAATGTCGAGGAAGTATACGGAACTTTTAATCCTGCCGTTAAAGGTAAATTATTAGTACAAATTAACGAATTAGACGGAAAAGACGGTTTCGCAAAAAAAGAAAGATTAAAAGATAGTATTACAGCGGAAAGTCTTAATATTAATGAGAAGAATATTAAACAGTTTAAGATTATGAATGCTATTCGGTGGATTATATTTAGTAATAATATGACCCCTATAGATATTCCCGCAGACGATAGAAGGTTCGTAGTATTTCAGGGGGCAGACTTATTAGACGAAAAAGAAAGAGAAAGTTATTATAATCCTCTATTCGATAATCTTAATAATAGAGAAATTATTAATAAACTATTCGAATATTTTATGAATATTGATTTATCAGATTTCAACCTTCGAAGACAAAGACCTTTAACTTCTGCTTATAAAAATATTCGTGAAAGTTGTATTCCTCCGATTTATAAATTTTCGTGGGATTTATTTAACGATTTATTCGAATTCGGAAATACTGGAATTAGAAAACATAAAAAATTAAATAAGAGTTTAATTCGTTCTACTGAATTTCATAATCTTTATACTAAATGGTATAATAAGGTACTGAAATCTGATACTGTATTAAATTTTAAACAGTTAAAACCTATGTTAAATAATATTAAAATCGTTAAAAATGAAATTCGTATTTCAGGAATGAAAGATTATTACTACGTATTCGATAAAGAAGAAGTTAATAAAATTCTTAAAGACGAGCATAAATGCGGAGCAGACGAAGAGGATATTATAGAATTAGACGACGATTTCGAGGACGAATGTTTTATCGACGAAGACAGCGAAGACAGCGAGAACGACTTAGATAGCGGAATTAACAATTAACTTATTTAATTATTTTCATTTTCATTTTTAAAATTTATTATATATATCTTATTATATATATAATGAATTCTCAACAGCAAACCCTCGACGGATATAATCGTACCGAACTTCATAAAATCGTAGACTTATATAATTTAGGATATGATCTTAAAAAACTTCAGAAAAATAAAGCAGACCTTTTAAAAGAATTAAAAAAAGTTCCTAAAAAAAAGTTAGTTGATTTACCTACTAAAGAAGTATTAAAAAAACATAAATTAAAAAAGAAAGTTCTTCCTAAAAAAGAAGGTCAGAAAAACATTAAAGATTTTTTTAATTCTGAAAAAGAAAAATAAACATGCTTATTTTTTTTAATTATTATCTGGATTAATTATAACAATGAAAAAAAAATGTTTAGAATTGTTTTCAGGAACTCACTCAATAGGAAAAGCATTAGAGCATAAATACGACATAGTATCATTAGATCGAGATATAGGGGGTAAATGTCCTTTAAAAACTGAATACGAAAGTCCTCACCATATTAAAGAAGATATAATGAAATGGGATTATAAAAAAGATTTTAAACCTGGCGACTTCGATTTAATAACTGCCTCGCCTGTTTGTTTATGGTGGAGTATGCTCCGTAATACGTGGATAGGTAGAAAGATAAAAGCACACGGAGATACAGTAATAACACACGAAGTACTTAATAATGATATTAATACATTAGGGAAACCGATGGTAGATAAAGTCATAGAGATTATAGAATATTTTAAACCTGCTTTTTATTGGATAGAGAATCCTACGGGATCTAAAATGAAAAATTATATAGAAGAAGCACACCCTGAATATTTTATTTATTATGACTATGACTATTGTAAATATTCAGATTTCGGATATAGAAAAACAACTCGATTTTATACTAATATCCCTAATCTAAATCCTATGAAATGTAAATTAGACTGTAATAATTTAATAGAAACAAAAGATAAGAATGATAAGATAAAAAAAATTCATAAAGTATCTCTGGGTTCATGGGGAAAAAAAGGGACAACACAGACGGGAATCGGCGGAGGCGGAAATAGATTAGGTCGATATAGAATTCCTGAAAAACTTATATTAGATTTAATAAAAGATATATGATTATGTCTTTTTAAATTTTTTAACTCTTCCAGTTTTCTTCTTTTCTTTCTGAGCGGATTTAATTTCCTTTTTAGATAACTCCTTTAATGTTGTAGGAGTATTTTTATTAACTCTTTTCGTAGGTCTAAATATATCAGATTTTTTCTGATATGTTTTACTTCCTGACTGCGTTTTCCAGTCTTCCTTATACCAGCGACTTAAACCTCCCTTAGGTTTCTCTCCTGAATATTTACCGCCTTTTTCTTTGTATGTTTTTACGAGTAATCCGCTTCGATATGCTGAATTTTTAGGGTATTTTTTAAATATTTCTTTTTTAACTTTTTCATATAGTTTTTTATCTTTCGGAATCATTATTATAATTATCATATATTAATATTTATCAAGAATTAATATATAATGTAATTTATATAATCATGAGTTCAGACGATCAAAATTTACTCAGTTCTCTTCAGCAACAAGTAGGGGGGGATCGGTATCTTCCGCCTAAAGTTTTAGAAGATACTCCTAATGAGGTAGCGGAATATGAGAAGGAAGTTCTACAAGGAGCGGGAGGATTATTAGCAGGAGGTTCAGTCGAGAAAGGTTTTAAAATGTTAGTAAAAACTCCTAAGGGAGTAAAAGTATTAAAAAAATTAGGTATGACTGACGAAGACGTATCGACCGTAGTAGACGCTATTAAAAGTCGAGATAGTGGAGCATTAACGGATTTTCTCGCAAGAAAAGGAACGGGATTCGTAGAAAGTACAGCGAAAAAATTAGGAATTAAAGGAGGTAAAATCGCTAATACTACTGTTAAGAATTTAAAACAGGGTAAATTACCAACACGACAAGAGATACAAGACGCTTTAACTGGCGGAGATAAAACAACCGTTAAACCTTCTAAAAGTAATTTAACTAATAAACCAGGAGAAGGAGCAGACGACGATAGTTCCTCTTCTATATTAGACGCTTTAAGAAGTAAAGCGAAATCGAGCATTAAATCGGTAAAGAGTTCTCTCGACGACGCTATAGGAGATAGTTCTTCTAAAGTTAGTAATCTAATATCTAAAGCAGACGATTTAAAAGGTAAGGGGTTCGGAAAAGTTAGTAAAGCATTCGACCGAGCGAGAGCAGATATTCAGGGGGACGATGATTTAGAAGGACAATCCTCAGCAGTTAAAAAACTTTTACAAAGTTCTAAAAGAGGTCGACAACAATTATTAAAAAATGCTAAATCAAAATTAAAAGGAGAAAAGGTACAACAACCTAAGAAACCTACTTCGGAATTCGACCAAGAAGACGAACAGGGGGATTTATTATCTCAATTATCAAAATTAGGAGGAAAACCTACCATAGATTCACCGATAGGAGATTTAAATCCCTTTACGAATCAACCAGTAGACCCCTTAGCAAAAATAAAAGCAAGTAAACAAAAAGCAGACGACGAATTAAAACAAGTTAAAGACCAAATAGAAAACGAAGGCGATAGAGATCCTTATCAGGATATATACGACCAAGCGAAAAGAGATAGTCAAAAATTTACTGATAAAGAATTAGGAGTAGGAAAGAAATTAGAAAAAGACGTAGACTTTAAATTTAAAGCACCAACTAAAGAAGAACATTTACAACAATTAGAACAACAAGAAACACAGGCGAATATTCCCGACGATTTGTTAAACGTTTTTAATGAGGAAGAAGTTAAACCAACTATTCCAGCGTCAGAACAAACAGGAGGAATTGATCCTTCTACTTTACCCGACGACGCGGGATTTCAGAGAGGGTCGAGTAAAATTCAAGCGAAGAAAGATATAGACCCTCCAGAAGAACCGAGCATAAATACAGAACCCGAACCTATAGAACCTACCGTCCCTGAACCTCCGAAAGCAGAAATAGACGATACAGAGGAATTTATACAAAAGACTAAAATCCCTGACGCTCCTAAACCTCCTCAAGCAGATATTACAGAACCTCCAGTACCCGAACCTCCCATACCTCCGGCACCTAAACCTCCCGTTCCTGATAATCTTAATCCAGTACAGAAAGTAGAACAATTAACACAGGACGATAATTTACTTCGAACAACACCAGCACCTCCTAAACCTACTCCTACTCCTAAACCTACCGTTCCCGACGACCCTAAACCGCCAGTAGACGACGACGATTTAGCAGATAATATAGCAAGTAGAGGAGAAAA
>Ga0181399_1000384_pt1 | contig 16365 bp, 7 predicted proteins | sample 22SPOviralmetaG_FD_130128 | JGI IMG/M metagenome (GOLD analysis project Ga0181399, IMG submission 130128) | Marine viral communities from the oligotrophic San Pedro Time Series (SPOT) site, San Pedro Channel, CA, USA - 22 SPOT_SRF_2011-05-21 | ecosystem: Environmental > Aquatic > Marine > Strait...
GTAGAAACAGAAGATGAAACAGATCTTGCTGGAGAAATTGCTTGCGGAGCAGATGGATGTGAAATAAAATGATAGCATCAGCTGTATACGGATTTGTTGCTGCAATACTGGTTCTTGCAATAACATTTATGGTAATAATGCTAACTAGTCGGTTTGCAAAAGCCGGCTATGGCATTATGTACGGAAGTTTATTTATTAAAATGGTAACTCTATCTGCGTTTACTTTAGCAGTTAAACCTCATTTAGGCGATGCTATAATATACGCAGCTATTGTTTTAATAAGTATAATGTTTTCTAATGTTTATCTTATAATAAAAATAAAACAATGAGAAAATTAGCAATAATAGGTGGCATAAGCCTAGCTAGCTTTGCAGCTGGCAATATGATTATGCATAAACAAAAAATCAATTTAAATCCTAACACTTTAGCTATAGCTAGTGGAGGTTTTATACTTGCTTTTGGTATTACTTATAGATTTTAAAAATACAATTATGTGTGAAAACTGTCCGGGCGGATTTTGCCCATGGTGTTAAATAATAAAAGGGGAGGTCATTACGACTTCCCCTTTTTGGTTACAGGAACTTTGGGTATGGTGCCCAGTATTTTTTGTTCCTTATTTAATATCCAAACTTTCTTCTTTCTCCTTTTTTATTTTTATTTTTGTAATCGTATTTTTTAAACTTTTTAATTTTCCTGCCTGGAAACTTAGGTAGTTCTTGACTAGACTTTTCTTTAGGCATTATCTGCCACTCAGGCCAACCAGCTAGCATAGCTATAGTTTGCCAAGTTTCAGCATCTTCGTCCATAGATCCAGAAATATTATTCACTTTGCTATACACTCTGTCTAGCGGTATATTTGCAGTTGCAGATATTACTTTTGCTCCAGCTTCATACGCTGGATTATCTATGCTAAATCCTTTATCAAATATTTCTTCTCTACGTTTTTTACTGTCAAATTGCCAAGCTGCTCCTCTAATTTTAGATATTTTACTACTAATAGGTGGAGATATTTGTAAAAGCTTATATATAGAGTCTACGTACTCAGGTCTATCTCTTCCAGATCTTTCGTATATGTCAGTTAAAAAGTTTTTAATTACAGCGACTGTAGCTCCAGCTAAACCTAAACCTCTTAACTGAGAGTCTAACATGCCGTTAGCTGTTCTTAAATACATTTTTTCTTTTTTCTCGTCGTCTTCATCATCTCCAAATCCTAAACCAAATAAAGCAGATTGCAAAGCATTAAATATTAAGTTTTGAACTACAGCATAGTATATAATCTTACTAACATTTGTTTTAGCATCGCCTCTACCTTTTACTAAATCTTGTACAGCTCTTTTCTGTATTCTAGCATATTGCATTGGTGTATTAGCAAACGCTAGTATAACCCTTCCTAAATCACTTGCTTGTTGAGCAGATATTTTACTTGGATCAGATGATTGTTGAGATATTTCAGCTGTTTCTCTCCACTCTAACATAGCTTGCTTTTTAGCATCAGCTTCAGGCATACCTTGATTTTTAATTAAATCATTTATTCTGTTACGATAAAATGTAGCACCACCAGAAGCAATAGCGAAGCTATCAGCATATTGTGTTGGTAAAAATCCTTTTTGTAATATATAATTAATAGCAGCTTTAGCTTTGTTTTTACTAGTTGCAGCAGCATCAGCTATTTCACTTTCGTTTATATTTAGTTTTAAACCATTACGTCTATCAACTAAATAATCAGAGTTTATTAACTCAACAAAGTCTTTCCAATATTGAGGTTGATTAGCAAATGCAGCACCAGCTTTTATAGGGTTGTTAAAACTCCAGTTTAAAAAGTTTATAGCAGATATAGTTTGAAGAACTGCTGATCTAGTGTTAAAGAACATTATAGCACCAGTAGAATTATTTATATAATCTAAAACCCTATTACTAAGTCTATTACCACTAAATATTCTGTTTTTACCAGACTTCATTCTACCTAGTACATTTTCCATAGCTTCTCTATACTTAGTACCGTAAGCTGCTTCTAGCTTATTTAAGTTTTCTTTACTAAATATTAATTCAGCATTAGCAGTATAACCAGATTGCTCTAAGTATTTAGCTCTTTTAACAGTATTTAATACATCAATTAAATCGGTTGTTATTGTACCAACCAACCAGTTTTCACCTGGCTTAGCATAACCATCACCTTTAGTTATATTAAATATCTGATCACCAAAAGCTTTTAATACACCATCTGAATTAACTAACTCTAATAGTTCATTTAAATCAGTTTTAGATATACCAGGAACATCAAAGCCAGCTTTATTAAATAAGTAAACTCTTACAGCTTGTTCTTTAGTAAAACCAGAATCAGTCTTTTTTCTAAGATCTTTAGGAACTTCTAATGCTTTTTTAAGAGATTTAAAATCTTCCATTAATTGAAGTCTATCAGTAGATATATTTTCTTGGGCTCTAGCATATGGATCAAGTAGATTTTTCTTAAACCAAGCCATTTGGCTATCACCTAGTTTACCTTTACTTAATAATGGATATATTAATCCCATAAAATCTTCAGCTGAATAAGGTATAAAGAATTTTTTATTACCTTTGTTGGCTCCTCTTACTTTTGCTTTAGCTTCTGAATATACTTTTTCCGATGCTATCCCTGTAGTTTGTTCTATTATTTTATTAAAATCTTCGTTAACATTTTTGCTAAACTGACCTTTAGCTTGTTGAACTTTAGATTTAACATCGAGAACAGACATAGCACCTTTAACTGCTTTAACATTTTGATAAGCATCATCTGCAAAATAAAAATCATTATATCCTTCTGCTGCTTTATCAACTAACCAATTAGCTTTTGCTTCACCTGTTGAATTACCTAAACCAGTTATGTTTTTTAATGGTATATTTAAACCTACACCATCTAAAAATTCTTTAATAGCTACTTGAGCCTCAGGTGCTCTAGCTGTTAGAACAAATACATCTTCTGTTCCTCTTGCTGCTTGTATTTTCTTAGCTACCTCTAGCAGTGGACCAGGTTTACCTTTAGTAACTTTATTAAATTCAGAAAAATCAAACACATAACCTTCGTCTAATAAATCTTTACCTTGTTTAGCAAACTCTTCAGCGTTTAGCTTACCTTTGGTTCCATCAGGAGCTGTAAATAAAACATCTGATTTAGTAGTAGCTAATGTATCATCAAAGTCAAATACTCTAATTTTTTTAACAGGAGTATTAGGATCTCTAGCAAATTTCAAAGCTTCATCTACTTTACTAAATTGACCAATAATTTGTTCATTAGTCATATTTTTAGTATCTATAACATTACTTAAATTAGCTTCTTTTTTATTTACTTTTTCAGCATTAACTATATTATTAGATAACTCTACAAACTCTTCTCCTATTATTTTTCCTTTATCTTTACCACCTATAACTTCTAAGGCATACATATTTGGAAAACCCTTCATTAATTCTCCAAAGTATCTTTGAGTCTCTGACATTGTTTCATTCCAAAACGTAGGCATTACCTTTTGAAATTGAACATCAAAATTTTTATCCATAGTTTTAGGAACTATAGCTACATTGTATTTATCTTTTAAAGCTTTTAAGTCTATTTTTTTACCATAAAAATGTTGAGTTAGTTTTAAAACAATATATTCTGTGGGTATTATATGCTCATATCTAAGTTTGTTTGCATCCATAGGTGGACCAACATAATAATACTTTACTGGCGCCGCTGCTTTTAACATGCTTTGCATATTGCTTTTTAAGGACATCATTGTCATGCCAAAGTTTAAAGGCGTTCCATTTTTATGTATAAATGAAAGATAATCTATTAATAAATTCCAAGCTTCATCTGCAGCTTTAATTCTTTCACTATAAGTATCTTCAAAATGTTTTTTATTTTTTGATTTTTGAGCTGGAGAAGTTGTGTCTATATCTACACTTTTTCCATCTATATTTATCGATGTGATATAAGTGTTGATTTTACCATTTTTATCTACTCTTTGACTGTATTTAATCTCAACGCCAGGTATAGTATTTAAATTGTTATCTATATAATCTGGTAGTCCTTTCCATATCTGATTTCTACCACCACCTATTTTACCAGAAGTAGCGTTGTGTCCTTTTAATATTTTTAAAGATAATTCAACAGCTTTTCTTTTTCCATATTTAGAAACTAAATCGTTTGTAAAATCAACTTCTAAACCTCTTTGTTCTGTAATTAAGTTTTTAGTACTAAATGCTTCAGCAAAGCTTTTTATTTTTAATTTTAAACTTTTAATTAAATTAGTCGCTGACTCACCTTGATTAATTTCTTCTATAACAAAATCTCCAAACTTAGGCAAGCTTTTTAATTTTTCTTTTTTTGTTAAATATTTTTGAGTTGCATTTTTAATATTTTTACCTAATTCTCTTAAAGATTTTTGTTTTTCTTCTATAGTTTTACCCCAAACGTCAGACTTATTTTCATTAATAAAAGTTTTAAATAAAACATCATTTATGTTTTTAACACCTAAGTTTGATTCGATAATATTGTTTAAAAAATCATTTGAATAAGCTAAAAATTCTACTTTTTGATCTTGATTTATTTTACTGAAAAAACCTGATGGCATACCATCTTTTAAAGTCATAAGCGCTTGTTCAACTTCACCGTCTTCTATAAGTTGTTCTCTAACTTCCTGACTAGATATTACTTGATCAAAATTTCTTACAAAACCTTTTAATATATCACTTACACCACCTTTACTAGCTACAACTTTCTGATTCCAGTTGGCTTGGTCTTTACCTATTATTCCAAACGCTTCTTTAAATTCAACATCTGATATATTAGGTTTTTTAATTTGAACTTTTAATCCTGTACCTGTTTTAGCTCTTACACTACGTTTATTGTAAAACTTTTCTAATAATTTATTTACAACACCAGTGGCTTTAAACTCAGAAGTATAGCCTTCAAGCAAAGAACCTTTAGCTATGTCAATATTTGAGTTAATAAACTTTTGTATAGCTAGCATCTCTGGTTTATTAAGATCAGCATTTTTACTTATTTTTTTAAATATAGATTTACCTAGTTCTTCATCTCTACCTATCATTATAGATACTTCCCCAAGAGCTGTACCTTTTAATTGTTTTATATTTTTAGCTTTTAATGATTTAGCTTTTAACCTAATAGATTTAACCACTTTGTCTACGTCATAAACTTTAGGTAGTTTTTCTTTAACTTTAATACCTTTTCTTTCTGCTTGTCTTATTTCTCTTTCAGTTCTAACATCTCTAGAAGTTTCTTCTTCAGCTGCTATTTGTTTTGCTTTATCAGAATCAGCACTAGTTGTTTTAGCTTTATCACCTATTTGCTGCTCATAAAAATTTACAGCTCTTTTAGGTATTACACTGTTTAAGTATGTAGAAAATTGTATATTTTTAGTAGGATCATAGTTTCTTACGACACTTTCAAATTCTTTATTTAAAAAACTTATAGCTTCATCTCTAGCAATATCACCTTTTGACATGTCAAACTTCATAGCTCTTAATCCTAACTTGTGGTATTGTTCTATGAAGTTAGTTGTATTATCTGAGTCTATAGTTCCGTCTTTGTATTGCGAGGCTAGTTCGGTAGCGTTTGTTTCTTGAATACTTCTAGCTCCTTCAACACCAGCTTCAATACCTTCAGAAACTATTTCACCTACTTGACCCTCAAAAGTTTGCTGCTTACCTTGTGCTATTGCTCTTGATTGATTAGCATAACCTCTAACAAAGTTAAAAGCTTGCTTACCAGTTTTAAAGCTAGCGTTTTTATAGCCAAAAGGTTTTAAAAACACATTTGTTAATAACCTACCTAAAGACTGAAAACCACTTTCTTTAAAAGCAACTTCATTATTAACTATACCATCAGACAAAGCTGTAAACCACTCTTGACTAGTAGCATCGTTTTCTGACTTACCATAAGCTTCCTGTAGCCTTTGGTTAACCGCCTGTCTTTGAGAATTATTTAATTTATTTTTAAAATCTTTTACTATTTGTTCACTTTGTTCTTTAGTTTTATTAGAAAGTTGTTTGTTTAATACGCCATGTAATAACTCATGAGAAGTAACTGGTATTTCTCTTAAGTTTTCAGCTACAGTTTCGTTTATGTATATATTACCATCTGTATGTATATAACCAGTGCTTCCTTTATAATTAGATTCATCTAAACCTAAATTAGATAACTCTTTATTAAAATTAGTGTCATCTAAAACTTTAAACTCTTTACCGGCTTCTTCAGCTTCAACTTTAGTAACATCTTTAAGTCTAGCAAATGATTTATCAAAATCATAAGTAGGGTCTTTAATTATATCTTCTATTTGAGAGTTTATTTCAGATATTGACTCTTTTTGTTTAGCAACTAAAGATTTATCGTCAGCTTCATCTATTTGCTTTTGTAAAGCTTTTTTCTGTTGTATTAATGAAAAAACTCTTTTTTCTCCTTCAGTAGTTAATCTAGTAGATTTTCTTATTTCTCTAAATATTCCACCTAGCTCTCTTATAGATCTTTCCTCGTTCCTTAATTGATCTTTAGTTATATTACCTTTAGCATATTCTATTCTTATTTTAGTGCTATAGTTTTTTAAACTTTGAGGATCTGTATAAAAAGCTCTAGCTCTTTTGTACTGCTCTTCATTTAATTGATCAACAACTTTTTTATTGGAAGCCTCTACAAAAGCATTCATAGTTCCAAAAGCTCCACCGGCCAATGTACCTACTTTAAATGCTTGTAATAAATTATCTTTATCAAGCTCAGTTTGTTCTTTTGTAAAAAACTCCTTATCGTCTTCTCTAAAAACATTTTTAACTTCATTAAAAGCATTTTTAAAACCAACTTCAGTAACTTCTTGAGCAACTTCAGTAACACCTTCCATTCCTCCTCCTACACCTACAGAAAAACCTCCTCTTAAAAATTTATTTTCAATAGTTTGCTCTATTATATCTTTTATAGTACCACTTGCTACTTTTTTACCACCTTGCTTTTTTAATACATTTAAAACAATTCTCTTAGCTAAAGGATTTTTACCAATAATAGCACTAGCTCCAATTTTTTCTAATTTAGCTACAGCAACACCTACTGAGCTAGCAAAAGCAACTTTTTGCCAGTCAGGCACATCATCAAAAGCAGGTGCGTCCATTTCTTCTAAAACTCTTCCTGCCTCTTGCCCTCCCATTACAGCTCCAAATGCAGCAGGCCCAGTGCCAGGTACTATTAAAGAAGAACCTAGCATTTGAACTATAGAAGTACTAACAGCTCCAAAAGTTGTTTCTTGGAATTTTTGTTGGTATTCATTTGTTATATCAGAACCTATCTCGTCTTTAATAGAAAACTCATTTCTAATATTTTTTTCTAATTCATTTTTAGCTCTTTGTTTTTCTGCTTCATTAGAGTCAATTAAACCTGTGTATTTTTTTATATCTACTATACCATCTCTAATAACATTAGTAACATCTACGTCTAATCTACTTAGCTTATCAGGAACATCTAAAAGAGTATTATACCAAGACTCAACCCAAGTTCCTCTATCAGCTAATATCGATGTTTGTTCTGCTTGTATAGAATCTATATCCGAAGCTAAATCTTGTATATCTTTTTCAAAATAAGATTTTAAACCAGATCTTTTACTATTTAATTCATTTTGTTTTATTATTAAGTCTTTTTGAGCTTGCTCGGCTTGCTCTTTGTTTATTAAACCTTTGTCTACTTCATACTCAAACTTAACAACTTGTTCATTAAAATCTTTTTGATCTGCATTTAATTTATCTAACTCTTTGTCAAAATAATTTAAATTACTTTGAATTTTTTCGTTTTCTTCTTTTATTACGTTTTCATTGTAAAGATTTAAAAAAGCTGTTGGGTTACCTTTAGCATCTTTTAACTTATTAATAGTAGTTTTATCAAAATCTGTTTTATTGCTGCTAATATAATCTTTAAGTTTTTTAACTTCTTCTTCTGCACCTTTATATGTAAATGTATCTAAATCTATAATTATACCATCTTTATCTTTATCAGTGTAAACTTGCATAGCATCACCTAGTCCAGCTGGAACAAATCTTAAACCAAACTCAGAATATAATTGTCTTAATTTAGGAACAGCTTGTTCTTCTTCATCAAACTTTACTATATTTTCTAGTTCTTGTAATTGAGGAGAGTTGGTAAGTTCTTGAAGTTCTTTTATTTTAACAAACCTATCATCAAATCTTTTTTGTTTATCTTTTTTTAGTTCATTTAAAGGTACAAATAGCTCTTTGTCTTCAACTTCAAGCTTAGATTTTAATTCTTTTATTCTTGATTCTTTGTCTTCTATAGGCTCGTTTATATCCTCATTTTCAAAAATAAACTCTTTATCAGTTTGTAATTCTATAGGTAGTTCTTCAACGCCAAATAATTCATTTATAGAAATTTCATTATCTATAGCTAAATCTTCTTTAGCAGTTGAGTCTTTAAATAAATTTTCAATTGATATTTCTTCAGACATATTATTAATCTATAGGTTTAGCTGATCCTTTTTTTGTTATCATATATTTTTTACCTTCAAGAGAAAAAACTGAACCTGGGTTTAATTCCATTGCTTCTTGTGGAGTAGACACTTGAATAACGTTGTATTGTAAATCACCGCCTTGTTCTAGATCGTTTGCAAAATCTACAATTTTATCAACATTATAAGTTACAGGAGCTGGTATTTTTTCTTTAGTTCTCATGTCAACTATTAAAGGCTGGAATTTTAAAGTACCGTCATCATTTCTCATAACATCAAAGTCGTATACTTGGTACTTACTTCCACCTATTTTAATTTCTTTATTTTTAAAATCTCTAAGTAAAGCTCCTTTAGCTTTAGTTTCTAGCATACTTGGAACTTCTTTTTGGTTTTTAAAAGCATCTACACTTTGATCTTGTATACTTTCTATTAAGCTAAAATCAAATCTTTCTTCAGTTGTTGAATCTTTTTCTTCTTCTTTTTTATCTTTTGGAGTCACAAGTTTGCTAACTATTTTTTTATCACTAATAGCTGACCTAACAAGCTTGCCTTTTTTAAGTTCCTCCTCATACATAGGAAACTCTTTTATAATTAATTGTTCTATAATAGCATTTTTAGTAGCAGCATCATGCTTTTGGCTATTGTAGTTTTCATCACCGTCAATGTATCTTTGAAAAGTAGATTCATTTAATAAAGCATCTATTTTATCACTGTTTTCTAAATTTTCCTTGTATTGATCAACTGCTGCTAAGTAGTCGTTTTGAGCCGTAGTATATATTCTAGATCCATCATCAGACATTCCTTCGTATTGTTTAGCAACCACTAGGTTTTTAATACCAGACATAGCATCTTTAGAAGCTGCTCCAATTTGCTCTGTGTAATCATCAGCATATTCTATTAAGTTACTTCCATCTTTAACAGAGTTTAAAAGCTGAGTGCCGTTAAATAAGTCTTGGCCATTATTAGTTATAATTATATCTTCACCTTGTATTCTAATATTCATTTTAGATGGATCATTTAAAAACTCCATATAAGCTTTTCTTTTATCTCCGTCTTTACCTAAAAATTGGTTTCTTAAAATCATCTTTTTTTGCTCAGCTGGATTCATATCTAAATACTTATTAGATAGTTCATTTACAGTACCTATTACTTTACCAAAATCACCTATTACTTTTTGAGCATTATTAGCTTTAACTAAGTAATCACTTCTGTCACCGTCAAAACTAGCTATGTCTGCTTTGTATATATCAGTTACCATGTTAGAAAACTGATCTGTCATCTTAGCCATAGTATCAGTCTGGTCAATTCTTTGAGTATCATTAACCAGCTTTTGCATGTCTATACGTCTTTGCTCAGCTTGCTGTTGGAATAAGTTTACTTTATCTCTTCTTTGTTTAAAAATTCCTTCTACATATTCAATACCAGCTAAAACATCAGCTGCAGGATTAAAAATTGTTCTAGGTACATAATTACCTCTTCCTCGACCTCTATAAGTTCTTACTGGTTTGCTAAAATCTTCCATAATTTATTGGTTTTGTAAATATTCTAATAATTCTGTATTTTGATCATATGTCCCTGAATAAGAAGATCCTAGACCAGCTTGAGTATATAATCCAGATCTATCTTGCAACGAAGGCAAGCTTTGACCTAATCCTTGGTAGTACTGACCTAACGTTGTAGCTCCTGGTACCATAACAGTAGGTGGTGCAGTTGTTGGAAGTTGTTGAACTATACCTTGTTGGTTTTGTAAATTTAAAAGATTTGTTTGAGCATTTGAAGCAGCTCTTTGATTTGCAGAGCTGGTAGTTGTAGAGTTAGTAGTTTCAGTATTTCTAGCTTCAGGATTTATAAAAGTAGATAAACCACCTATTCCAGAAGCTAAAGCCGCTGCACCTGTAGCTAATCCAGCTGCTCTTTGTTGTTGTGCCATATCCATTTGCATTTGCAATCTATAAGTGTCTCTAACATCTCTATTTTCTTGCATGTTAAATCTAGCTTGTTCTCCTTGCGCTTTAGCCATTTCCATTTGCTGTTGGCCTTGAGCATATAGTCTTTGATTTTGAGTTTCTTGCTGCTGTATGTTTGCTGTAATACCTTGCTTAGATTTTAAAGCAGCTTGAGCTAAAGCAGTTGCTCCACCAGCTCCAGTTTCTCTTAAATTATCTAAAGTATTAGCTAAAGAGATATCAGCTTGCTCAGCTTGCATTTCAGCGGCTTTTGTAGCTACTTGCATGTTGGCAAAAGGATTTGTTACATTGGCATATGGGTTAACTATTTGCTGTCTGCTTTTTTCAATATCATCTAACTTTTTTTGATAATCTTCTATTGCGCCTTTAGCTTTATTAGCTTGGTGAAACCCCATTATAGCTGGAACTGACTTAGCTATCAATTGAGTAACTTCTTTGTTGTCCGCAAAAAATCCTAATATTTTATCCATAATTATATTTTTATCTTGATGATACTACAAATTCTGTTGAGACAGCAAACAACTCTTTAGCCCCGCCTGGATCTGTAGTTGCATCTGTCGATACTTTTACTGTTGCTAAATAACCTTTAATACCTGTTGTAGCATCACCAAAAAATACTTCATTTGGCCTAGCTACACTATTATTTATTAAGTTAGCAAAATATTTATTTTCTTTTCTATTAAAACCTGCTCTATAAGGTACTCCACCTTCATTGTATAAACCTTCGTCGTAGCTTCTAACAGTTTTAGCTTGATCTATATAGCTGGTACCTGCATCAGGTCCTTCTGGATCAGATTCAAAGCTGTTAACCTCCCATCCGTTATTACCTTCGTAGTTAATGGTTTTAAAATTCTTTATTATACTAGGGTTAGAATTGAATATAAATTCTATACTAGAGTCGTAACTAACGCCATAGAAATTGTTTCTAACAGGGTTAGAGTAGTGTTCATAAACCTCTGAACCCGTAGTAGTATAAAACTTGTTATACAAGCTAAAACTAAATGTAGGCTTGTAATCAAAGAAACTAACCCAACCATTTGAAACGTCTTCAAAAGCAAGTGTTGAATATTTTTCAGGTTGGCTTTGTGTTGCGTTTGTTTCTAAAGATATTAAGTAATTATTACTATGTACATCATATCCTCCTACTACTTTGTCTTTAACAAATTTAGTTAGTATAGTAGCATCAACTACTGCAGAAGGCAAGCCTGGGTCTACATTTAAATATATCTTACTATAAGTGGGATCGTAAACAAAACCTTCGACAACACCTATAATGTCATTACCAGAATTTTGAGGCATGGTAACTTGCATACCTATTTCTATATTATTAACATCTGCAGTTGTATTAACAGAGATCCAAGGTGATGGAGATGTTGAGTAAAAAGCTCTAGTAAATTTATAATTAACAGGTTTTAAAGTTTCAGATATTTCAGCTAGTTCATCTTTAAAAAAGTCAGCCATACCATACTGAGATATTTCTGTTAAACCATCTCTTGATAATCTCATTATAGAGTTTCTTCTTTTGTCAGAAAAATATCTTCTATACCCAAAATATGCAAAGCTTTCAGGATTTGTACTTATTCCATAATCTCCTACATAAGGTGTTATACTACCTATTGGAGATTGCGAAGCAGCTAAGCTTCCAGTTCCTTCAGTTGTATATATAATATCTTTATCTATTAATGCATTACTTATTTTATTCTCTTGAAATATAGCTAAATTACTATCCAATGCATGTATTTTTTGTATAGAACCATACAAAGGATCTACTGATTTAGTTATTTGTTCACCTACAGAAAACACATTAGTATTATTAATTGAAGTTCTAGAATTATAAATACCTGAGTATATTAACGAATTACTTAAATGAGATTGTTCTTTGTTTTCTTCATTTAGATACGCTCTAACACCATAGCCTACGCTAGTATTGTTGTAACCACCTCTAATTCTAGCTTCTTCTATAATCCAGTTTCTAGTATTAAAATCTAATAAATTAGTAGTATATTTAACTCTAGGACTAGGTGTAGTAACAGGGTACTCTGGTAGATCGTCTGGGTCGCTAGGCAAACCAGGCCAAACAGGTAGATACTGAGCTGTAGCTCCAGATGACGCTGTTATAGTCTTCCTTAAAATAAAAGAGTTAAAGTACTTTATATCTATAGCCATAATATATTATTACTTGTTTTACACTAGTATTACAATTTTTCTATTTGTATATCATCGTGAACTTGTATACCGTTTCCATTTGCATCTGTAGCAAAAACCCTATAAGTACCATCTCTTTCAGAAGGGTTATAATTACTAGCATCAACTCTTATAGTCCACATACCGTTTGTGCCAGTTGTCGGAGAAGCTATAAAAACTTCTGGAACTGAAACGTAAGAACTGTTTTCTTCTTGTTTTATTTCAACAACTATTTCAGCTTTATCATTATTACTTATGCTTCCATTGACTAATGTACCTATGTTTTTAGAATCAGAACTATTTAAAAAAGCTAAATCTATAGTACCTGCATTTTGACTAAACCTAACAAAACCGGCTGAAGGTATGTTTAAATCTGGAGCTATATTTTGCATCTGACAGTTATTTTGAGTAAATACTTCAGCAACTCCATTGGCTGTAACAGTAAAAGTAAATGTAAAATTATCAGTTGTAGGAGATGAAGCTAAATATGTAAATAAAAAAGCTGATTTAACTTGCCAAGTTTCTGTACCTGAAATATTTTCTAAAGCAAAACTAGATGTTTTGTTCGCAGAATTACCATTTAAAACTTGCATAGAAACCGTAGTAGAGCTTGTTATTACAGTGTTTGTCGAATCTCTTATGTCAAATGGGCCTATTACAATAGTATCTAATGCACTGTTTTCGGCTAATGTAAATCCTAAAGAACCACTATCTGTAAATAATTGATTAGTCCCGGACTTTAAAGAGTGTGGACCACCAGTTGCTATTTCTGAATTATAATTTGATATTAAATCAGAAGTTGATGTTTCATAATATATATCTAAAACAGAAGTATTAGGAGCTGTTTCAAAAACACCTAAATCTTGCCAAGCCCTTTCTATTTTAAGTTTTGCAGCCTGCATATCAGAACTATCATCTTCATCTACTATTTGAGCAGTATACTCAGGAGTTGAACCTATTTTAAAATCTGTTTCTATTTTAGCTATAAATGGATTTGCTGAAGCGTTAAAAAATATATCATGAAAATTATAAGAAAAATCGTTATTAGTATCTTCAGATGTAAAATATGTATAAAAAGGTTGAGGAACATTATGTTGAGTTTCTATGGTTTGGTAAGGGTATATATTGCCTTTAGTAGTTGTCCAAGATCCTAACTCTTTAAAAGGCTCTATAGAAACTACTTTTTCACCTTGTTTACTAACAACAGATTGAGTATTATAAGATCCATTAACGTTAGAGTACAAAGGATTTATTCTATTATACAGTAGCACTCTACTGTCAAACGTTGTATCATTACCATTAACTTCTTTTAGTTCTCTTGGTATTTTATTTATGTTATCACCAAATAAATTTAATAATGTTATTCTATTTTCACTATGAAAACTAGGTAAATAATCATTTATTTTTAAAGCAACGTCATTAGCGGTTAAGTTAGATCTGGCTTCTACTTTAGTATCCCATATTAATTCACCAGCTAAAGCTCCAGGAGTATAAACGTTATAATAGTCTTGCTCTTGTTGCTTAACAACTATTCTATATGTGTAATAACCTAAAGGATTACTTAATGAATATAAGCCTGGGTACCCAGATTTATTAAGAGAGCTTGGTATAGTGCTTACTGGGGAAAGTTGCATTATATTACCAAAATAATCTACAGAATCAGTTCCATAATTACTATAAGGCGCATATAATGTTGAGTTCATATTAGGACTACCTCCTGAGCTTCCAGATACAGAGTTGGGATCAGAGAATATAACATCTGAAGACCTACCATACCTGTCTAGTAATACTACCCCTATTTGGTAACTTCTATTTTGCTTTAAAGTGTGATTAGGAAACTCTTTCGTTATGGCGTTAGTCGTTGAACCTTTTTGAGTGTATTGTAAGTTGTAATCTAAAGAATCTGGAGTAGCATGTTTATCTATGAAATTGCCATATATTAATCTATTACCTGAAATCTCTTGAGTCATAGCTCTAATAGGCACTCTATCAGACACTCTTATTAATTCATCTTCTGGTAGAGTTTTAAAAGGCTTAGAAGATAAGTAATCTTCTATAAAATATGTTTGGTTATAGCTAGCTCCATTTGTTATTTCAGATATGTTAATGTCTCTAACAACTCTAATAGCTTGCTCATCAGAAAACTTTATTACAACTTGAACCTCGTCTATTTTATATCTGTACTTTAAAGTGTCACAATTGTGTGGGGTATTTATTTTTAGCTTAACGTTATCTATCATGTTCTCCATGAAGTTAACATTGCCACTTTGTGATGTTACGCTTTCTTGATCAAATAGAAATGATCCATATTGCTTAGGTACAAACGCGGCTTGAGAAAAAGGAGCCATTAAAGAATATTCACCATCATCATATTTAAATCTGTAACTAAATTTAGCAAATTTATCTTTTAATAGGTTTTCGTCTCCTCTGTAGTCTATATCGTAGTTTATGTTAGGTCTTTTTACTTGTACAATAGTATTAGCATCTATTGAAATACCTATTCCAGATGGTGATGCATTTAATTGAACACTAGAAGAACCAACGCTGGTTATTTCAAATTCTAGATCAGCTTCATTAGTAGTGTTTTTTTGAACTGGTATAACTAAATAATCACCAACTTTTAAATCTGGATTTAAAGAAGAAGCGTCAAATGTTTCTGAAAAATTAACAAATGGATTTGTAACACTAGATGATGGAAAATTTGGTATTGGATTAGTTATTATATGATATGGTAGAAACTCTGATGATTTATCTACTAAGCCAGAGTCACCTGAAGCATCTAGAAACTCTATAGATCTATAAGGTGAAAATTTAGCTACTGATATTTGATCTTCAAAGTTGTAGTAAGGACTACCTGCATATATAGTAGAAGCAGGTGTTTTTTGATACCCATCAAAACCTATGTCAAAGCTTCCAGTTACATAGCCTTCTACATCTTCCCAAGCATTGTTAAAAGCTAAGTCTACATTTATTTTCCTTGGTTGATTTCTATTATCAGTCCAAAACAATAAATTATCTAACATGTTACAGTTTGTAATTGGATGTGTTTTAGAAAAATTAAGAAAATTACCAGCTACTAATATTTTAGATTGACTTGTTTTTATACTATATTGAGCTATGTAGCAGCAAGCACCTTTATAGTAAAAAGGCCAAGTAACTGGATTTCCAGCTACTCTTTCCCAATAATCTGGTGTAGCAAAGTTGCTTAATCTATCGTTCGATGTATCAGTATAATTAGTTAAAAATAAAAATATTCTTTGATTAACATCATCTGTATGATAACCTATTATTTCTAAGTTATTAACGTCTATAGATAGATTAGGCTGTCCTGTGGGTCTAATAAAGCCAGGAACTTCATCATAAAATATTTTACTATTTTCTAAAGTATTTATTTTAGACTTTATATTAGTTATAACACTGTTACCAAGTATATTTTCAATAGCTCCAATATCTGAACCTTCTGATCTACTAATATTTATATTCTTAGCATCTCTATACTCTCCATTAGGAACAAGTCTAGAGTCTAAGTCTTTATTCATCTTAGATTTTAGAAAAGTATTTTTAATTTCTGGCATACTTAATGTTTAATCCATTTAGATTTGTTTCTAAACACTTGAGCAATCTCTTCAATCTTTATATTGCTTAAACGTATTTTAGCGTTTCTAAGAGCGCTAGAACGATCTCTTTTAAATCTATTTACTACATATTCTGGAACACCTGCTCTACCTGATAATATAGAATAA
>Ga0181399_1000385_pt1 | contig 16357 bp, 11 predicted proteins | sample 22SPOviralmetaG_FD_130128 | JGI IMG/M metagenome (GOLD analysis project Ga0181399, IMG submission 130128) | Marine viral communities from the oligotrophic San Pedro Time Series (SPOT) site, San Pedro Channel, CA, USA - 22 SPOT_SRF_2011-05-21 | ecosystem: Environmental > Aquatic > Marine > Strait...
AACTGATTTACCACATTCACTCATTAACTTTGCAAATTCTTCTTGTTCACTTGGATTATTCATATAATTAGGATGTTTTTCTAACCATACATTCAAGTTTTTTAATTGTTTTGATTCAACGCTTTTCAATGCTTTATTTATATATTCTTTATTGTCATCTTTTTCCCATTCATTATTCTTTACATATAATGTTTCTCGTTTCTTATCAGTGCAATGCATTGGTCTTTCATATAATGATAGTTTATTCATATTTTCTATTATTATGTTACTTATACCCTGCGTTTGGCCTTTTTCTTTTGTTGTTAATAAGTTTTTCATGGAAATTTCTATTTTATTAATAAATTCATCCATTGATAAGGCATCTTTACATTTTTCATTTAAAAATACATTAATGTTAAATTTATTTTTATTATTACTATTAATAGTATTATGGTTATTACCAACTTTTGGTATTAACTGCGTAATTTGTTGACTTTGTTCTTTAAGTTGATTTCTAAGTTCAAAATTTTCCTTTAATAATGTATTTTTCAAGTCTTGATTTTCATTTATTAATTTAAATACTAAATCTTTCATTTCATCTTTATTATCACTTATAATTATTGAGTCTTTTTTGTTACCATCGCATAATTTTTTATGTTTTGATAACCCTGAACTATATTTATATTCTTTACCGCAATTACAAATGTATTGTCGTGTGGCGTTTTTTGGCGCTTTTTCGTTATCATTTGCTATCCTGGTATGTTTACTTGTTAATAAATGTCTATTATAATCACATAATTTACAGCATATAAAGTTACATTTTATACATTCGTATTTTTTGGCGTTTTTAGGCGTTTTTATTTTATCTTCCATTATTATATATGGATAACATAAAAAACGCCTAAATCTTTTTCAAAAAAGTATAAAAAAATTTTCAGTAACGCTTTTAATTTTATAAAATTAGAAATAGCACCATTATGCTCTAAAGTCATTTTTCGCTTTTTTTTGTCAATTCTCAAATCGAGATTTTAAAATTGGACATACTTTTTATGTCAAATTTTTAAAAATGGAATAAAGAATTAAAAATAAAAAAACGCGCGTTTACACTGAACAAACCATATATTTATAAAATAAGAAATATTTATTTATTTTATAAACCTTCATCATCTACTTTTTCTATATATACATTATCGCATAGTTTTTTAATTATTTTCTCTCTTCCATCATCAACTGATTTACCACATTCACTCATTAACTTTGCAAATTCTTCTTGTTCACTTGGATTATTCATATAATTAGGATGTTTTTCTAACCATACATTCAAGTTTTTTAATTGTTTTGATTCAACACTTTTCAATGCTTTATTTATATATTCTTTATTATCGTCTTTTTCCCATTCATTATTCTTTACATATAATGTTTCTCGTTTCTTATCAGTGCAATGCATTGGTCTTTCATATAATGATAGTTTATTCATATTTTCTATTATTATGTTACTTATACCCTGTGTTTGCCCTTTTTCTTTTGTTGTTAATAAGTTTTTCATAGAAATTTCTATTTTATTAATAAATTCATCCATTGATAATGCATCTTTACATTTTTCATTTAAAAATACATTAATGTTAAACTTATTTTTATTATGACTATTAATAGTATTATGATTATTTCCTACTTTTGGAATTAATTCACTAATTTGTTGTTGTAATTCAGTATTTTGTTTTATTAATTTAAATACTAAATCCTTCATTTCATCCTTATTATCACTTATAATTATTGAGTCTTTTTTATTTCTATTACAAACTTTTTTATGTCTTGATAAACCTGAAATAAAATTATATTTTTTCCCACATTCACAATTATATGAGAGTTTTTTGTTATCATTCATATTATCATTATTATCATTGTGTTTTTTGCTTTGTAAATGTTTATTATAATCACTTTTTCGAAATGATGTATAGTCACATTTTTCACAATGGAATTTTTCTAAGAATTTTTGAGAATTTTTACTTACCATTTCTCTTAATATAATGATAACAAAAAATTCTCCTAAATCTTTTTCAAAAAAGTATAAAAAAATTTTCAGTAACACTTTTAATTTTTGAAAAATTAAAATAAGAGCATTATGCTCTAAAGTCATTTTTCGCTTTTTTTTGTCAATTCTCAAATCGAGATTTTAAAATTGGACATACTTTTTGTCCATTTTTCAAAATATTTTCGGAGAATTAAAAAATGCAAAAAAAAATCAATTTAGCTAGGAGGAGACCATAATTTTATAAAATAGAAAATATTCATTTATTTTATAAACCAAATATATAGTAAAAGGAAAATAATAAAATATTTCATTATATAAAAATGGAAGAAATAGAAAATAATGAAAAAATTAATAATGAAGAAAAAAATGAAAATACAAAAATAGAAGAAAATAAAACGAATGATATAAAAGTATTTAATTTAATAAATATTCCAGGACCATCAAATAATTGTATAGATTTCACATTAATAGTAATTTCTTTTTCATCTATCGCATTTGGAATAGTTTCTATGATAATTATAGATAATATAACAGGAATAGGTTATATAGGTATGGGTATATTTTCAAGTGTTTCATTATTTACAATAAAAAGAATGAGATTAAGAGCAACAATACAAAAATCAGTAAATATTTTACAACAGGAAAATGATGAATTAAAAGAAAATAATGATGAACTTAAAGAAAACGTTGATGATTTAGAACATAATGTAGAAGAATTAGAAGAGAATCTTTTAACTTTTAAAAGTCTAGAAAATAATTTGAGAGAAGATATAAATACATTGAAAAAAGTAGTAGGATTAGTAGGCGATAATTCTAGTGATGCAATAAACGAATTAAAAAATATTTTAAAAAATTTATCAGAAGAAAATAAAAAACATGAATTTCTTGTGAAAAATCAAATAATAAGTTATCTATATCAAAATAAGGATAAAATAGATAATTTCAAAGAATTTTTAATAGAATTATATAAGGATATTTCTTGGAATGAGATAGTTAGTAAAATAAAATTAGAATCTTTGTAATAATAGGTTTCCTAATTAGGAAATCATAATTATTATTTTGGCGGGAGTTCTTTAAATTAAAAAATAATATAATATATATAAACAACTTAAAAAATCAATTATTTTTTTCGCATTCATGGAAAAAAGATAATTTAGGAAGAAATAACCATTTTAGAGTGTATAAAATAGCGAAAATATTACAAAATCTAGGATATAGTATTTGGATAGATGAAGATAATATGATAGGGGATATAGATTTTTGTATGTGTGATGGTATTGAAAATAGTCAATTAATTATTGTCTGTCTAACTGAAAGTTATTTTAAAAAAATAGATGAAACAGCAAGAAATCCTAGAAAAAGAGATAATTGCTATAAAGAATGGACATATTCAAATGCTAGACAAAAAATGATGATTCCTGTAATAATGGAACCATCATTAAAAAATATATCATTATGGCCACCAAGTATTATTTCATTGTATTTTGCATCTCAATTATATATTGATTGCAGTTATGATAATTTACAATACAATACAAATAATATTTTAAAATATTTGAAAAAAATTAATGTTTTTCCAGAAAAAAAACTATTTAATAGTAATATTATTGATAAAAAAATAATAAATAAGACAAATTATGGGTTGGTAAATAAATTTATAGTAAATTTAATGTTAAATATGAAATTAAAACAAAAAAATAATATAAAAAAAATAACATCGCCAAAAAAATTAAAACATGCTTTATATAAACCTCGTTGGGGATCAACTGGTCAATTATGTGATATTAGTATATGACTCATGAGTGTTATATACTAATAATATTCCTAAAAATTAGGATTATCTGTAAAAACTTGTGTGGTAGTTCCACCTACTTTAATTTTTTGTCCATTAAATTGTTCAATAATAAATAATCCTACAACAACACTGAAAAATACATAAGAACTATCTATCATTAATTCTTTTAATGATTTGTTAGATTTTGTAATAAATCTCATTTCTATGAATTTACAAATAAAAAATATAATAGATAATACAGATGCTGAATAAAAATAATTTTCCATTAATTATATTATTTAAAAAGTTTATGAAATTAAAACGAATTTATCTTATAATTTCAATGTCACTAATGTCTAAATCATCGATTTCTATATTAGCATCTTCACCAAATTCTATTTTTTCATCATCATCATCTTCTTCTTCTTGTTTTCTTCTCTCTGCATTTTCCATTGATATTTGATTTAATCTTTCAATAGTTTTTGGAGCTTCAATATTTTCTACTTCTCCATTATCAGCAATTGCTGTATCAATATCAGAGAAGTTTAATTTATTAGAATTATCATTTTCACTTGCTACTTCAAATTTATTTTCTAAAGATTTATCTTCTTTAACAGCATTAATTTCTAAATTAATATTATCAGCTTCTTTTTCTATAAAAGTTTTTAATGTATCACCAATGGGATCTTTTTCTTGTTCTAATTCTTTTTGAACTTCTTTCTTAATAGAACTTTCATCTGTATTATTATCTTCAACTTTTGCTTCAGTTTGTAATTCTTTGGTTTCTTCTTCATCTTTCGCTTCTTTTGGTTTTTCAGTAATAACTTCTTGTTGTGTAACTTCAATATTTTGCTCATCTGTTTCATCCATATATACTCTAAGAATTTCTTCAATCGGAATATTATCTCTAATTGTCATTAAAATAGATTCTTTTATTAATCTTTCTAATTGATAATTATTTTTTTGAATTTCAAGTGGTGGAATATTTTTTTCAAATAAATATGAGTTTGTATATAATTTTCTCGCTATATTAATGTAAACTTTATGAATAAATTTATCTATTGATGGAATATCTAAATCGATTTTCTTTTGTTTTTGCCCAACTCTAATACATGTTAAAGCTTTTAATTGTATAATATGAACACAAGTCACTAAATCCTCTAAATATTTACATCTGCTTTCATGTTCAATTCTTTTTCTTTCAGTTTCTACAATAGCAGGATTCCATTCTGGAACACGAGATAATAAATTTTGAAATGTCATCAAGTATTTATCTTCTTGGTCATTTTCATCACACATTCTTAAAGCTTCTTTATATATTGACATAACACCAGTAATAACAGAACTTGTTAATATACTTACTAATCTAGAACACCACTCGTTTTTTGATTCTTCTAAACTACTGAGATTATAATCATCCATCTTTACATAAATGCTATATTTTCTAAATCAATAGTAGAACGAAATACAAATAAATTAAAAATAAATATTAACAATAATTCATCACTTCTAAATTCTTTCTTTATTTTTTCTATTATTATTAATAATAATATTTTTCTCTCTGTATCAATTATAGTGTCATCACATTTCTCTATATATTTTATTACATCATAAATAGAATATGCATTATTATAAAAATAACTACTATATTTTACAATATCTTCATTAGTTTTTATATTATTCATAATTTTTCCAATATCTTCTATAACCGATTTATTATTTCTATATTTTATTTTTTTACTTATAATATTATTATTATAATCATACAAATTGACTTCTTTATTTTTAATAATAGGAGTGGGTATAAATATTTCTGAAAATCTAGATAAAATAGGTTTTAATAATTTATATTTATCTTCTATTATCAGGAAAAAACGTGTTGAATGAGAGAATAATTCAATACATCTTCTTAATGCCGACTGAGCATCGATTGTTAATTTATCGGCATTTAATAGTATTATACTTTTGAAAAAAGTACCATTATTGTTATTAATAATCATTTTTGCGAAAAACTTTAATTCTTCTCTAATAAATTTAATACCTTTTCCTTGAGAGCAATTCGCAAAAACAGTATTATTTTTTATTAAATCTGCATCATTATTATAAATTTTATTTATAAATGAATAAACAATTGATTTTTTTCCAGAACCATTTTCGCCATAAAATAATATATTTGGGACTTTATTACTAGTAATATATTGTTCTAATCTTTTATGAATATTATCATGTATATTTAAAGATTCATTCATTTAATGTTATATGAAAAAGTTTATATACTTTTAAATCTTTAAAAATATATAAATATTATATAAATAGTAATTAATTATAAAAATTAGTGTATACATGAAATTTGTTAAAATTTTTTTCATTACAAAAAATTTATTACTAAGAAATTATAATTTAATTCATAATACAAAACTATCAATAGAAGAAGCTATAAAAAGTGATTATAGAATACAAAATATAGAGCCTTTAATTGTATATGAAAGTAGAATTAAAAAACATAGTAAAATATTCAAAAATATTATTAATAAAGATAAATTACCAATTGATATATATGGATTAAGAATTATATATGATATGCCCAATTCAAATAATTTATCAAATATGAATTATATTGGATATAGTATACTAGATATTATTCATAAAAATTTTGAAATATATGATAATAATGAAATAGATGATTATATAAAATTTCCAAAAGAAAATGGTTATAAAAGTTTACATACAAATATTTATTATCAAAAATGTATATTTGAAATACAAATAAGAGATATTTATATGCACTATGATACCTTATATGGAAATTCCAGCAATTATCATAATTACAAATAATTAGAAACATAATACAAAACTATTTGAGATTGAATCAATATTACAATTATTAATATTGTTTTCACTGTTTATTATATATTCAATTAATTCATCTAATTTAATATCATAAAAATAAAAAATATTAGATACATTATTCAACAATAATGTAAATATTTCAATATTTATTGAATATTTGTCAAAAATATATTTATATCTTAGAGAATTCAATAATAAAATAATATTGGTTATATATTGATTCATATTCATTATTATTTTTTCTTTGTTGTAATTTTTTTTGTTATTTATAATTTCATATTTTTGAATTCTCCAACTTTCTATAATATCATTATCTATCATTAATTTTAATTTAATTAAATATAATTTTTTCCAAATATTACTACAATGTAATTTTCTTAATGATTCTAACATTAAAATATGATTATAAATAATATATTTATAAAATATTATTTATATTTTAATTAGTGAAATATAAATACTTATTATAATAGTTATTCATTATAATTTTAATAACTGCTTAAACTTTGAGCGTAAGGATTATTTTTGAAAGCTTTCAATATATCGGGTTGCATTCTCTCAGCATTAATATTTTGATTATTTAATTGAGGCATTGAGATTTTTCCATAGTTTTCTACAGATGGCATATTATTGCTAATAACTTGTCTAGGAACAGGAATAATAATATCACTATTATTTTGGTGATTTCTTCTATCAGCATCTATTCTATCTATTTTAATATTTTGATTGCTTGAAAACATACCAGTTCCACCTGGGTTTGGTCTACCTTCAGCTGTTTTATTTACATTATTTCTTTGATTATAATATGCTTCTACACTTGTAAAATCGGAACCACTAACCGGACCAGCAATACCAATATTTTCACAATTAGTTGTATTACGTTGTTGATCTCTAATTTGTGGATTAGCTGATAAATATCCACCATCTGGTACACCTACACTACTAACATTTAAATGTTGTAGACCTAATTTACCTTGAGTTGTTTCTTTAACAGTTGTTTTTGGTCTATCATTTGGATTTGTAATCGGTAATGATGGAACTAAAGATGCTGGATTACCATTTGGATTAGGATTTCCAATAAAGTTTTCTTTTCTAGATGGTTTTAATATATCTAATACTGGAGCAAACATAGCTTTAACAGCACCATTTATCATACCCATATTTTCTGATCTATTTGATTTACAAGTAATATCTCTATTATTTGGTGTTAATTTAAAACCATTTATTCCAAAGTCATTTTCATTTGCCGGTCCTTTACCAACAGCATTAACAGTATTTAATTGATGTTGTGGCAATTGTTGTCTAGTTGATTCGCTATACTCACCTTTCAAGTAAGAAGCATCACCATGACCAGCAACACCAAAATGTTCTGATGAAGTAGTTGGTCTATTGTTATCATGTAATATTTGTTCTGGAGCCAACGTATGTCCTGAAGCAGCTCCCATAGTTGTAAACCATCTTTCTGGACCAAGCGCAAAATCTGTATCGGGTCTATATTTTTCTACATTTCCAATTTGTCCAACTTCTTTTTGTCTACCGGTTGTTCCGCCTCCTTGAGCTGGACCTTGATGACCTTGTAAACTGAATGTAACTTTTGGATTTGTTACAGTTCTAAGTTCATCGACATTACGATCTAACCATTCTTGTCTGTCTAAAGTTCCTGCATTAAATCCTCCGGCACCTTCTGTAGTAAATCCTAAACCTAAACCAGGTGCTACTTTTTGCTGTTCCCAAGGTAAAACATTAGCTATCTTTGTGCTTGGAATTTGTCTTGATTGCATAAAGTCACTTTCATTAGGCATACCATGCGCCCATTGAATATTATCTTGGGGTTTAAATAAAGGAGCTTGCTCTACTTTTTTAGGCCATTGACTACCAGCACCTTGCATATTATCTAAAATGCTTTCACTAACATTAGCATCTGTTGTAGCACCTCTAATTCTACTTCCAAAAAAAGGAACCATGTTATTATGTTTAAAATTTGTTTGGTTAATGGGTTCACCGGTTAGACTATAAACTTGATTTCTATTTACACCGCCTGTATTTCCATCGCCAACCCCCCAATTACTTTTTTGATTAGCAGTTTCTAAATAAACTTTATCATTAAAGAATTGATCTGTGGTTTGGTTAGGGTTTAAATATTCTCTAAGATGATTTCCATTATCATTATTTATTGGAGTTGATTGAACTTTTCTTTGTGACATAGGATAATTAATATTTTGAATATTTGTATTTGGTAATGTATTATTTTTTTTTCCCATATTTTCATAATTTTCTTTTTTATCACTTTCTTTATTTGATAGTAAATATAATGCACCTAATCCTAATACTGGAAGCGCTATTTCTGCCATTATATATAAATAGGTATTATATTTTTTATATTTTAATATTAAAAATCTATTATAATATTAAAATTATTGTGTATAATAATCTTTTTCTAACATTCTTGTATTTAAATTATTAGTAAAAGGCAACTCTGTTTTTTGTTGAGGATCAAAATGTAAATAAGCCATGTTATTTTGTTCTAAACCTCTTAATTCCCAAGCTGGATTACTAGTTCTAGATTCATCTGTAATATTATTTATTATTCTGTAATTATTATTGGGTATAAATGTTGCTTTATCAAAGCAATCTTCTTGTTTAGAATCTCTAGATAAATTTTTATTTAATCCACGCAAATAATTATTAACATCTATTATATTAGAAGCATTATTAGCTGCTTGTTTTTGTAATCTAATATGTGGATCATTAAAATAATCTGGCGATGGACCATTACCTGGGCAATTCAACATATATCTTCCAATTCCGGTATCTCTCTGTAAATTATTTTTAGTTTCATCATTATCATAATACTTTCTTGTACAAGCCATTATAATATAATATAATATATTATAATCAAATTAATTTTAATTATTTGTAATTTATATTAAATTATTAATTTATTTAATTTTTAAATATAATAAAAAAATTTACTATTATAATTAATATATGCCAGAATATACATTATGTTTAAATATGATTGTAAAAAATGAATCACATATTATTGAGAAAACATTAAATAATATTATAGATAATATTAAAATAGATTATTGGGTTATAAGTGATACTGGTTCAACTGACAATACTAAAGAAATAATACTAAATTTTTTTGATAAAAAATCTATAAATGGTGAATTACATTATGATGAATGGAGAGATTTTGGATACAATAGAACTCGCGCATTAGAACATGCCTATAATAAAACAGATTATTTATTAATTTTTGATGCTGATGACAAAATACATGGAAAAATAAATCTTCCAAGTGAATTAACAGATCAAAATAATGTTAGATTTGGTTCTTTACAATTTTCATATTATAGAAATATCCTTATAAATAATCGTAAAAGATGGAAATATAATGGAGTATTACATGAATTTCTCTGTCCGATAGATGATGTTAGTAATGATGTTAAAGTAATAGACGGTCCATATTATATTGAATCTGGTAAAACTGGCGCTAGAAGCTTAGATAAAGATAAATATTTAAAAGATGCTACAATATTAGAAAAGGAATTCACTATTGAAACAAATGAATTTATGAAAAATAGATATGCTTTTTATTGTGCTCAAAGTTATAAAGATGCCAAAATTTATGGTAAAGCAATTGATTGGTATAAAAAAGTATTAACATTAAATAATTGGATTCAAGAGAAATATTATTCATGTTATATGATAGGTCAATTATACTATATTGAAAAAAATTATGAAGAAGCTATTAATTATTGGAGTCAAGGTATTAAATATGATTACGAGAGAAGAGAATGTCAATCTTCTTTAATGGAACATTATTATAAAAAAGATAATCATTTTATGGTAAATAATATTTATAATTCTACTAAAAAATATAATATTGATAATATTGATTATACAAAAAAACTTTTTATAAATATTGAATGTAATAATAATGTATATTATTATAACTCAATTAGTGCTTTTTATAATGATGATAATGAAAGTGGATACTATTGTTGTAAAAAATTAATTGAAAATAATTGTAATATAGATGAATCTGTTAAAAATATGATATTTTATAAAGATAATATTCTTAATGATACTATGGAAAATTTAATTAAATTATTTTACAAATTAGATGATTTAATATATAAAAAAGAATGTAATATTGATGAAAGTTATTTTAATTTATGGGAGTTATTATTCTCTCAAGTAAAAAATTATCTAACTACTTATAGTAATAGAATTATTGATTTAATTGAAAATTTAAATAATGATAGCGATGATGATCTAAATGATATAGATGATAATAATAATCAAGAAATAAAAATATTTTTATCGTTTACAACATGTAAACGCTTTGATTTATTTGAACAAACAATAAATTCATTAATTAATACATGGAATGATTATAAAAAAATAGATTATTGGTTTTGTGTAGATGATAATTCAAGTAAATTAGATAAAGAAAAAATGTTAGAGTTATACCCATTTGTAGATTTTTATTTTAAAATGGAACAAGAAAAAGGTCATAAAAATAGTATGAATATTATTTATGATAAATTAGTTGAATTAAAACCAAAATATTGGATACATATAGAAGATGATTTTCTATTTTATAAACCAGCAAATTATATTGAAAATGGATTAGAAGGTTTCAAACAAATGGATTATATGAATATTAAACAAATTATGTTCAATAGATGTTATGGTGAAACAATAAAAGATTACAATTTTGGCACATATATTAAAATAGATGAAAATTTTGCTATACAAGATTATCGAATTAATAGTAATAAATATGGAACTGCTTATTGGCCTTATTTCAGTTTCAGACCTTCAATTATTGATGTTGAAGCTATAATGAATATTGGTAATTTTGAAACACCTAAACAATTTTTTGAAATGGAATATGCGCATAAATGGATGGACCATGGATATAAAACAGCTTTTTTTAATAGAATGACAAATAAACATATTGGAAAATTAACATATGAAAATAATAAACAAAATGCTTATCAAATGAATAATGAGGAACAATTTGATACAAATAATATAAAAATTATTAACTTAAAAAAGAGAACCGATAGAAGACAAAATGTCAAAACACAACTAGATAAACTTGGAATATATAATTATGATTTTTTTGAAGCAATAAATGGCTATGAACTAGAAGCAACAAATGAAATAAAAGAATTATTCAGAAATAATGACTTTTCTTATAGAAAGGGTTTTATTGGTTGTGCCCTATCTCACATTGAATTATGGAAAAAATTAGTTAATGATAATAATAATGACTATTATTTAATATTGGAAGATGATATTGAATTTAATCCTAATTTTAAAACTATTTATGATGGTTTAACACAATATTTAAAAAATATAGAAATATTATTTTTTGGATATCATATGTATATAAATGTTAGCAAAGAAATAAAAGAAGAATATTCTCTCTTAAAGAAAGAAATTAAAGTTCAAGATTATAATGATAATTTATCATTGGGTGGATTTTTCAGTTATAGTATTAATAAAAAATGCGCAAAAAAATTATTAGAATATATTGAATTAAATGGTATACAAAATGGTATTGATTATTTAATACAAAAAAAAATATATAAAGATGGTAAAGTAGATTGTAAAGAATTAAAACCACATATTGTTACATCAAATTATTATTATTACAATAATGTTGATACAGATATACAAAATAATAATGAAAAATTTGATTTTTCTAATCTAGAGAAAAAGCAAACCAATATTGAAAAAAAAGAACATAATTATGATATATCTAGTATTTTATTAGAACAATTTATATTTTTTAAAGGTTTAGATCAAATAAATAAAGATTCTTACAGGTCAAAAGATAATGATTATAATATGATGCAAAAATGTTTAAATGATGATAATGTAGTTGGTTTCAATACTCTTGGATATTTCAAAAAAAATATAAATATTGATAACTTAGAAAAAAGTCCTTACTTTTCTAATGATGATGGTATATATATAAAGAAAAAATATTATGAATATTTCATTCAAAATAAAAAAATAAATAATAATTTAATTAGTAGAAAGAAATATCATGAATTATGTAAAATTGTTTTTACAGATGAAAAATCATTTGATGAATTTGTAATGTCAGAAATAAATGGAAATATTAGTATTGATAATAGTAAAGAAATATATTTTGGTATATTATCAAAATTATTAAAAGATGAAAGTAGTAAAAATACATTATTAACAACAATACAATATTTATATTATAAAATTAATATTATAATTATTGATGAATTCACACATTCGTCATGTCTTTCAACATTTATATCTGATATAAATGTATTTATTGATTGTCATAATGTCATGAAAATATATGTTGAAAATTGGGGTGATAATTTTGTTTCCACTAAAATACATCCTATTCCTATTGGATTCAACTCATCTACTTTATATTTATTAAATGAATATTTAGAAAATGAAAATAAGAATAATAAGGAAAATAATAATGGAAAAGAAATTAAAGAAAATAAAATATCTTGTAATTTTCAATATAATTTATTAGATAATTTAGAAAAATGTAATTCTGGATTAGTTCCAGATAGAAAAGAATTATTAAATATTGTAGAAAATATTTGTAAAGAAAGTAGTAATAGTTGTTTTGATTTAAATGAGAGAGAAGATTTTGAAGAATATTTAAATAATTATAAAAAATATAAATTTACAATAAGTCCATATGGAAATGGAATGGATTGTCACAGAACATGGGAAGCATTGTTAATGAAAACCGTTCCGATTGTTAAGACAGGACCACTTGATTTTCTATATAAATATTATGACCTGCCTATTTTAATTATTAAAAATTGGAATGAATTAAATTTTATAACAGAAGAAAAATTGAATATATATTATGATTCACTCTACTCAAAATTTGAAAATATTGAAAAAATGATTGTAGAATATTTTTTAAATTATAAAAATAATAATTATTTTAAAGAAGAAAATATTGCTTTTATTACATTAACAAATAATGGTTACTTAGATTATACAAATAATTGCTTAAAATCACTTGAAAAATGTGGTTTTGATAAAACTCAACTAGTTTGCTATTGTGTAGATAATAATTCATATAATAAATTAATATCAAACAAAATAGAAGCATATTATATTGATAATATTGAAAATAGAAATGAAAATTTATTGAAATGTAATGGAAGCGATAAAGAATGGGTATTAATGATGTCAAATAAAATTAGAATTATATGCGATGCTTTACAAAATAATAATTATGTTTTATTTACCGATGGAGATATAGTTTTTGAAAATAAAGATTTTATGGAACATTGTTATCTTGAATTAAGAAAACATAATGTTGATATGGTAGCACAAGCTGACGATAATCAAATATGTTGTGGTTTTATGTTTATAGAATCTAATAATAGAACAATTGAATTATTTAAAGATTTATATATTAAAATTACTAGTGAATTTTTAGATGATCAACCTTTAATAAATTCTGATTATTGTAAAAATAAGTTTACTTATAAATTATTAGATAGAAATTTATTCTCTAGTGGTGGATATTATGAAAAATATTTACCAAAATCACCTTATATGATACATTTTAATTGTTTTTTTACTGATACAAAGAGAGAAAAAATGAAGAAATATGAAAAATGGTATATTCAAGAAGAAGTTAAACAAGAAGTTAAAGAAGAAAAAACAAAAAAAGAATTAAGTATTGAAGAACAAAGAAAAATTACATATATACTTGTAAAAGGAGCTGATATACCAAATAATACAGCAATTAAATTTAATAACACAATTGATTTACAAGAAATTGTTAATAAGTGTAATAGTGATGAATCTTATGTAGGATTTAATACTAAAGGAGAAATAAAAAATAAAATGACTTTAATGGTTAAAAATCCAGAATTTAAAGGAGAACATGAAGGTATATTTATTAAAAAACATATATATGATGAATTTGTTAAAAAACTAGAAGAAACTCGTAAAATAAAGGAAGAATTAAAACAATTAAAAACTAATAGAGAACCTTTACCACCTGTAAGAGAGGCTTCTAAAGAAACTTTTACACCAAGTAATTCAGAAGGAAGTATTTCAAATGGTTCAGATGAAGAAAATGAAATAAAATTGGAAATTAGTGAATTACAAGAAAAAAAATATAGAATTAAAATGATATGTGATTGGTGCTCAAGTGAACAACTCTGTAAAGAATGGAAAAATATGTGCTTTGAAGGACAAGGATTTAATTGGAATAATATTGAAATAACATGGGAAAATACTGATATTGATTATTATATAATTATAAATAAACCAAATCCTAAATTTAATGAATATTATGAACCAAGTAAAACAATTATTTATCAAATGGAACCATGGGTGTGCTTTAAAGAGAGAAAATGGGGAGTTAAAACATGGGGGGAATGGTCCAGTCCTGATGAAAATAAATTTTTACATGTTCATTCTCATAGAAAGTTTTTGAATAATGTTCAATGGTGGGTAAATATTCCAAAACCTATACAATTATCTGGTAAAAAACAAGATAGAATTGTTAATATTCTCTCAAATAAAAAATGCGATGAAGGTCATTTGAAACGTATAGAATTATGTAAAACACAAGATTATATGAATATAAGTGATACATTTGGAAAAGATAATTATTTTGGATTAAAAAATTATTCTGGTGAAGTAATTGACGAGAGAAAAGAAAATATATTATTAGAATATAAATATCATTTAGTTGTTGAAAATAATAAAGAATACAATTATGCTACTGAAAAATTATGGGATGCTCTTATATGTGAATGCTTACCTTTTTATTGGGGTTGTCCTAACTTAGAAGATTATTTAGACCCATTATGCTTTGTAAGATTAGATTTAAATGATATACCAGGTTCTATAGAAATTATTAAAAAAGCAATGAAAGAAGATTGGTGGAGTCAACGTATAAATATTATTCGAAGAGAGAAAGAAAAAGTTATTAATGAACTAGGATTCTTTCCTAATTTGGCAAAAATTATTAAAACACATGAAAATAAATAGTTTCCTAATTTGGAACAAATTAATATAAACTTGTAAATAAAAATTTTATATTAATTTATTTTTAATACTAAGTAGTTTCCAATGTTTGTATTCTTGTTGTTAAATTTGCTATATTAGCTGTTAAAATATCAAAATTATTTTGTAATGATACTATATTAGCTCTTAATAAATCATTATCATTTTGTAATGTTGTTATATTACTTGTTAAATTTTCATTATCATATACTAATTGTTTGTTAGTTCCTAATAATATAGGAACTAATCTTGAATAATCTATTTGTAAAAAGTTAAAACAAATATCATCCATACTCCATAAATTACCACTTGTATTACCAGAAATTATATTAGATATATCTGGAATATTTAAAATCTCTTGTGCTATTACTCCATAACTAATTTGATTTGTACCTTTCCAAGTAAATTTATATGAAGTTATATCTTTTATAATTTTTTTTGCATCAAATGATTGCCAATTAGTTTTAAATCTACCATCTGATGTTGTATTATATCTTACCGATGAAGTACTATCATATTCTATAGAACCAATTTCTGTATTAGTAGTTGGAACTGTGCCATATCTAAAAAATATTTTTTTACCTGTTGAATTCGATTTATAAACACCAAAGTCGCTATTACTAAAAGCATATTTTTTTCCTCTATTTGTATGACTT
>Ga0181399_1000386_pt1 | contig 16340 bp, 25 predicted proteins | sample 22SPOviralmetaG_FD_130128 | JGI IMG/M metagenome (GOLD analysis project Ga0181399, IMG submission 130128) | Marine viral communities from the oligotrophic San Pedro Time Series (SPOT) site, San Pedro Channel, CA, USA - 22 SPOT_SRF_2011-05-21 | ecosystem: Environmental > Aquatic > Marine > Strait...
GACGACGACTTACTGTTAACGTTCTTGTTCCACGCTTACGCTGTTGTCCACGTGCTGCTCTTGCCTTTGTAGGTTCCGCTCTAACTGCTGTAGCTGTTGGGGGTGGAGGTGGTGGAGGTGGAGGAGGTGGAGGAGGGGGTGCTGATGATCCGCCGAAACACATAATTAGTCCTTGGTTATAATATTATCTTGAAGTTGTTCGTCGTATATTTGTTGTAAGTAATTAATTACACTACGTTGTCCTACCTTAAACCATACCATTCTATCGTCGTCTGTCAACAATGGACATTTATCCGGGTATAGCTTGTCAAGCTTATCTATCAAATCTTTCGACAGAGTGGGTAATACTAATTCTTCATTCATCGTTCTCTATATCATCCAGTTCTATTGGTAAATTACCACGTTTTATTTGATCCTTTGTCCACAACCACGCTGACGCATTCCACAAGATTGCACCCGCATGATCCTCCGATGTGTCCCCGTCAGCCAACGCTAACAGATGTCTGAACATACTGTCGTACAGTCTTGTTAACGGGAATCCTTTTCTCCAGTTGTTGTCTCCGTAAAGCTTTCCGCCATCTTCAAATCTTTTGGCGAGCGAGCGTAAGGCGATTGGAGGAATAAGCGAGGGTCGTCCCCGTCCAATGTCCCCGTCACGTTTAGCGCCTGTGGTGAAATCTCTAGTATATCCTTGGTTTGGTAGTTTCTCGGTGTCCATAGTTTTTTTATTGTGTTTGTTCTGAATGAATAGTTCTCAGCTCGTAGCAGTCGTGCCATCCATGCGTTCATTAATGCGTCTTGTTCAGTAAGTCCAGCTTTCTCGTAGCACTTTGCTACAGTCTCCCACGTGTATCCGTCTTTCTCTAGCAGACGTTCAGCACGAGTGACACCTATACCGGGCACTCCGCTGTATCCATCTGTGTGGTCTCCTGCTATTGCTTGTACCAGATGGTAGTTGTCTGCTTCTTCTTCTGTTGGATGGTGATACTCACCACGGTTGTAGTCGTAGAAGATACCCGGTACAGTCTTGAAGTCTTTATCAATACTAACGATGATTGTTTCTTCATCCATCTCTTTGTCAGTAGCTAGTATAGATATAACATCATCTGCTTCTAGGTTAGCCCACATCTGTCCGTCGTACTCGTCAATGATCCACTGTTTTATCTGTCGTAAGATAATAGGTAGACGTGACTTCGATCTGTTTGCTTTGTAGTCAGGGTTCAGTAAACGACGGAAGTTAGCACGATCAGTCAAGCACATCGTTACGCTGTCCGTCTTCATCATGTCCTTGAACTCTTCGACACGATTAACAACACGAGCTTTAGCTAGTGCCATGTCTGCGTGTACTGTCCACATCTCATCCTTCCACTCAATTGATTCCTCGGCTACTACTGCTGCTTCAAACGCCAACACGTCAGCATCTATCAGTAGGGTTGTTTTCTTTTTACTCATAATATACGCTCCAGTTCTCTTGGTATTTTTTATACTTGGATGTGCTGTCAGGTGCAGGGTTTAGCTTTACACTTTTTGACGTTATCAATTCTCGTGGTATCATCCACCACGTATCAATAGGTGAAACGTATATGCCGACAACATCTATATCGTCTGACATATAATCCTTACCCTTACAACCCACGGACGTTAAACAACTGTAACAATTCTTAGCAGGAGTAGCTCGTGTACTTGTTGCTTTGATCTGTACCTTTAACATACCACGAGGACAAGTAACAATAAAGTCCCACGGCATCGGTGTCGTTGGTAAGTGCGGTTCAAAGTTTCTCTCTAAACACGCTGTTGTAAACTTCGACTCGGCTATGGCTCCGATACGTTGAGCGTTGGATGATGGCATATAGTTTTGTACGTGTTGTTTTCTCCAGTCCCAAGGAACTTCTAAGTCGATGGTATCGTACAACTTTGCAAGACTCAAGTGCCAATCGTATTCAATCTCTAGTGCGTCTGTGCCCATGTCTCACCTACCTTTGCTTCACCGTCTAACATGACGTTTAGTTTTAATTCTCTTCCTGCCATGCGTATTGATTCAACTGCCAGATCACTGAACGCTCCCACTTTATCAGGTTGTACTTCTGCTTGGAACTCGTCGTGTACATTTGCAACAAAGCTGTACTCCCTACCGTGTTGCCACTTCAGTTTATTCATACGATGGAACAGTTGGATCAACGCTACCTTCATACACACAGCACCTGCACTCTGTAATAACATATTCAATGCAGCGTGTGGTGAACGAACGGGAAGTATACGACCGTCTAGTCCAGTCAGCTTATTACTACGTTGTACCTTTTGTTGTACATCTGCCTGTAATCTTTTCAGTGCTGGTAGATTGCTCAGGAACTTACGCTTTAACATCTGTCCTTCTTTAGCACTACCACCCACGATCTCTCCAATCTTAGCGTCACCTGCTCCGTAAAGGAATGCATAGATAAACGTCTTGGCTTGGTCTCGTGTCTCCAGTCCTGCTGCTTCTTGGTTCAGTGTGTGTATGTCTCCTTCGATAACAGTCTTAGCGTATTCACCTCCATCATAGAAAGCTAGATAATGTGCAAGCATTCGTAGTTCTAGTCCTGCTGCATCACACCCTACTAACTTGTATCCGTCTCCTGCTTTAAACAGATCACGACATTCCTCACCGTATTCAGCACGACACGCAGGTACTTGTGCTACATTAGGATTCTGATGAGTACAACGACCAGTGACTGCACCGTTTGTGTTGACTCTTCCGTGTATCCGTCCGTTCTTTTGTAGCTTTAACCACGCCTGATTGCCCTCTGCTAGTTGTCCTAACCTCTTAGTAACCAACAAGTAATCACACAACACCTCAGCAAACGGATGGTCTATACTACGCAGTACTCCTTCGTCTACCTTGGGTGTGGTTGCATCTGATTCTTTCGGCAGGTCAAACCCTAAGTCAAGGAATCGTTCTGCTATCTGCTTACGACTACCGGGATTAAACATTATCGTCTTAATCTTTGGTGCTAACTGAACTGCATCCTTGACCAACGTCTGTTTCAATCCGGCATCTTTAAGTATCAACTTTAACTTTGCCTTCGTGGGTGCTGTGTATCCTTCGACTTCCCAACCACTCGGTGTCTTCATCTCTTCCGTTTTAGATGGGAACTCTTTCTGTAGTCTGTCTAATAACTCAGCACGTTTACTGGCAAGCTTCAGCTCTAACTTCTCTGCTTTCTCTATATCAAACGCAAAGCCTTTCTTCTCTTGTAGTCTCATCAGAAACGCAAACCAATGTTCAATCGCTAACATCTCACCGCTTGGATTACCCATCATCAGGTAGTCAAACAGGATTTGTGTTACGATTGTGTCACGTTCGCAGTACTTCCTCATCTCCTCGTTGTAACTATCGAACGCTCCGTCTTCCTCACCGTACGTCAGCTTGGTCAGGTTGTTCAGTCTCAGTCCCCACGCTTTCAACGAGTGACTACCCACTAAACTTTTATCGAAGTTCTTTCGTAAGAAGTCGTCGTTGCGGACATCTGCTACTATACACTTAGCCATGACCATCGTGTCCAATACTTTAACAAGAGGTGGATGGAAGCTGTACATCTTAGAGAGAGCAGGTAGATCAAAGCCGATGACGTTGTGTCCGACTATCCGTTCTGCCTTAGCTAACTCCATTAGTCCGTTCTTAATACCAGCACCGTGATACGTAATCATCTTAGGTGTGGTAGGGTCGTAGATAGATAGACAGTGAACCGTCTTCAAGTCAGACAAGTTCGACCAGTCCTCTATCGCATTTGTTTCTATATCAAAGAATAGTGTTTTCATAGTTGTTGTATTAATGTTTTGAATGCTAGCTCGCAGGTATCAGGTACTACTCCGTTGCCCAACAACCTAAGTTCGTCCACCCTGAAGGCAGTCCCATTAGTTGACACACCCACGCAGGATTTAATTTGCCCCCTATTTGTGGAGCTTCCGCTATTCCCACCGACTTGGTCAGACCTGCTTGCTTGCTGTTTATCTCGCAGTGTGGAGTCTTGTTCGCATCGTTCGACGCTGGCGTTCCCCACGACCCTTGGCTGTTCCCACTCGTACTGTTGTTGACTGGGTCTTGCTGGGTATTTAGTCTTCTCCAATCTTTTGTTGACATCGCTTGTTTCGTTGTTACCCCTTTTAGGTTCAGTCGATTCATATCCCTGCCTAAACATTTCTGTTCGCTGCTTACCCTCGTCCTCGCACCCTCCACATGATCGCTCGCTTGAGGTGTTGCCCAAGATGAAGACTCGTTTCCTTTGGTGCGGTGCTCCGACTTCAGACGCACTGAATACTCCCCACGTACACGAGTAACCTCTTTGCTCCAAGTCTCCGAGGACATATTTAAGTACCGACTCTCCGTCTCCTGTTTTTGCTGAGATGATTCCCTCAACGTTTTCGAGGAGCACATATCGTGGTCGCATAGCGGTAACTCCATCTGCAATGAATGGGTAGAGGTGTCGTGGGTCTTCTGTTGCTTTTCGTTTTCCTGCGGAGCTGAATGGTTGGCAAGGGAACCCTGCACTGAGGATGGTAACTTTGTCACGAAGCTCTCGATATGGAAATGTTTTGAGGTCCGTGAAAATAGGACACGCATCCAATAGTCCCGCTTCCATTTTCGAGATAAGGTTTGCAATTGCATAGGTTTCGATCTCCACGTGAGCGACAGTTCGGAGGTTTGGAATAGCTCGTTTAAGTCCGATTCCGATTCCGTCGTAGCCGCTGCACAAAGAGATGTAGGTAGGAACACTAGTGGTTTCTTTTTCATAGCTCATTAGAATGGTTGGTTGTTATCGTCTGTTGCTTTGAACACATTGGTGTCCTCCTTGTATCTTCCTGTGTCGTGGTCATAACCAAGAGTAGTACAATGTCCTGTCTGTCCGCTGAATCTATTCTTCAACACTCTTACTCGTGTCTCATTAGATGTAGTCTCAGCTTGTTGGTTGCGTTCTAACCCTATTACCATGTCCGACAGCTGTGCTATAGCCTGTGATCCACGTAGATGGTGCAGACTTACTCGTCCTCCTTCTTCGTGTCCACTATCCACTCGCTTCAAGTGACTGACTAACACCATACCGCACCCTGTCTCTTCAACAAGACTACGTAGCTTGGTCATCGTGTTATCAATCAATCGTCGTTCGTCATCTCCTGCTATACCACTGACAACAATGCTTAGGTGATCTAGGAATATCCATTTACAATCGAATCCTTTTATCAGGTATCGTATCTTACCCAGCAAGTTGTCACTGTCCATACTTCCGAAGTGATCGTAGGTGTAGAACTTTCCATTACCTACCGTCTCTTCAAACGCAGGACGCAATGCTTCCGTGTCTAGCTGTTCGTCTTCAAGGTGTAATGGTTTGTTCAGATGAATACCCATGATACCAAGAGCTGTACGCCTGACGGATTCCTCCAGTGCTATATAACCTACCGTCTCGCCAAGACTTAGCAGGTGATGAGCAACCTCACGACAGAACAGAGACTTTCCTATTCCACTACCCGCGCATACCGTAACTAATTCTCCTAGTCTCATGCCGTGGGTTAACTCATTTAAACTATAGTACGGATACGGCACTGCTTTATGTTCGTCAGTATTACTTACCAACTCCCACAAGTCTTTACCGTTTACGATTCCGTCAGGTCTGTACTCGACTGCTTCATACAAGCACGACACCAACTCCTTCGACTTGTACGCTGTGATCATATCAGACGGGTCTTTCAGTGGTAGCTCTGCGATGTGTGCTTTACCCGGTGTTAACAATGCTGCACATTCACTCGCTCCCTTACGTCCCACGTCGTCCATGTCGAAACAGAAGATCACCTTGTCGAAAGACTCTAACCAATCGATAGCTTGTGCCACGTGTTTCTTTGCAGCACTTGCTCCGTTCGGTACACTGACGACTGGGTATCTGTTGTCCATTGCCTGACTAACTGACATTGCGTCTATCTCTCCTTCGGTCACAACAACACGACGTCCCTTCTCTTTCCATAGGTGCTGACCGTACAGACCAACTAACTCACCACGAACACTGAAGCTTTTGTTAGCGTACCTGACCTTCTGTGCCACAGGCTTACCGTCTCGTGTCTTATAATTAGCTATCTGTACTGCTTCTCCTCCTATCTGTCCGACCCAGTATCCCCACTTACGACACGTATCTTCTGTCAGGTTGCGTCTTGGTATAGCTTTAGGTTCGCCAGTAATAAACTCTCTCGGTGTTGTTTTGCTCACTCCTCCTCCTTGTCCACTATAATTTTGACACACGAAACAATAGGTGCTTCCGTCATCGTTGACTGCTGCTCCGTCACTTGACCCACACTTGTCACAGGGTTGATGTGTTTGTGTGAAAGCCATGACTTTGGTATGATTTTATCTGCATATGTTATTCCTTTCTTTTCGCACCAACGAGCGTAAGTGGTGTCGCTTCCCTTTCGTATCTTGTTCGCAGCGTTCATAAACACCATTCGTATATCTAGGTGTGGATGTTGCTCACGTACTAACAGATGTTTAGTCCTGTCCTCGACCGTCCAAACTCCCTTTGCCTCGATGATAATTCCGTTAGGCAAGATGAAGTCTGGTGTGTAGGTTGATACTTTACGGTACTCTATCTTGAGTGTCTCGTATTCAAAGTCGACACCACTACGCTGTAATTGGTTAGCTAATTTAGATTCGAAACCTGAACGATAACGGTTATTAGAAGTTCGCTGTGACTTCTGTCTCGCTCGTCTCTTCCGCATCGAATACTTGGTCTAGGGTTTCTCCTCCATTGGCTACGAATCCTTCTTCACTTGTGAATCCGAATGCATCAGCTGCCATCGCACTCTGACCACCGTTAGCTAATTCAATAACTTGCACTGCTTGTAGTTCAAATGTTACACCAAAACCCATCAAGTCTGTGTACCAAAAATTAGGACGTACAGCTACATTAACTTTACTACCGCCCCATACCTCTACATCTTTCGGCAATGGCTTACCGGCTGCATCGAACAATGCTACGCTGAAGTTATAAACCGTACCGTCCTTAGCTCTGTGTCCACCCTTCAGCTTTGTGCGTATCATTATCTCTTGGTCTGATTCCTTAATAGGCATATCAGCTTGCTTGAGTTTTTGACCGCCCTTTTCTTCTTGCATACTTTTCAACTCTTCCTCGTACAACGGACGGAGCTGTTCTTTTATTTGCTTTGCTACATCTTCAGTCACTACCGTGTCACAGTTGTACTCACCAAACTCTGGGTGAAACTTCTTGCTTGGTTCGTTTAGGTGACAGTACTTAGCGATACCGCTGATCTTTATTATTGGATGTTTCTTACGTGATTTTATACTCATATTTCTCTTAGTGTTTTTATGTATTATTAAGACAGCAGGTACATTGCTCGATCTATTTGCGAAACGTCAAGCGTTCCAAGTTCAGGCAGGTCAGGCAACTTTGCTGTCGGGTATTGATTCAATAACTCACATCTGAACTCAGCTAGTAAGTCAATTGAAAAGAAATTCTTGTAGGTTTTTCGTACGTCTTGGTGTACTTTTCTTGCGTTGGAAGCGTGGCTTATGAAGCAGTCGTGAACAAACCCCATGTCGTACTCCATTGCGTACGCTAAGCGGTGAACAACAGCTGCATCTATGCCGTGTATAAAGTTAGCAGTGATTCCTTTGCGTTGTTCCTTTGGATCGATCTCATCTGTGTCGTCCTCCAAGTCAACCTTGGTTGCTATGTTACCGACTATTGTACGACAACATATACGTTTTGTTTTAGTCAGTCCTTGCACCACTTTAAATCCACTCGGTGTAGTCCATCTGATTATATGATTACCTATTGCATTGGCACAACCACGCAGGAACTTCTGAATACGGACAACACTCTCCAACTCCTCCCGTGCTACCGTGTTAAACTGTTCGGCTAAGTAATTAATAGCGTCGATGTTCTCGCCCTCTCGAAACGGATGGTTGTCTCCAATGATACTTAAAAAGTTACTGAGCACGTGATAGTACGACTGACCGTACGGTTTGTTCATCACCGCAGCTTTAGCCATCGCTCTTGTTACTCCGTGTTGGAACCATTGGCTCGCTATATAACTCTCACTTGACTGCTTCTTCAACCGTTCGTACACAAGGTCAGCAATGTGTTGATACATATCTCCTACTGGTTGGTCAGCTATCAGGTTGCAGTGCTTGGCGTGATGTGTGTCCCGTAATAACAGATGTAGTATCTGCATACCGTTGTTACTACAATCCATACGTACAGGAAAGTGAGAAACGTAACCATATCCTTCTTTTGTGTACGTCTCATACTCATAACAAAATGCTAGGAATCCAAACGGTTCACTTGCTTCCATCCACCAGTCGTTAGTCATCGGGTCTTCAGCTGTTTCAAGGAACCACTTCTGATGTTTACCTACCCAGTGCAACCGTTCTTCAATGCTACCCTTTACACCCCATGCATTAGCTCCGTGAATCAGTAGTCGCTCAAGGTCGTCTTCATCCATAACCTGTTGACCATCACCGAATAACAAAAGACCACGTGCTAAGTCGTTACCTTGTGGGTGCAGATAAGCTGGCATATAGTATACCCTGCCTCTGTAATCAACACGTGCCGGAAAGTAAACGTCGTTCCACTCTTTATACTTCTTAGCTAGGTGTAATATCTTGGCGTGTTGTAGCCTTTTGCTACGATTACTCTCATTCATCCGTCGTATCTTGTCCTGTTTAAACTTCCATTGTCTCAGTTCTTCAGGTCGTTCGTTACCGTTCTCAAGGTACGGTTGCAGTGGTATCTCATGAAAGTCAAAGACCCGTTCCAATTCGTAACACTTTAGAGCAACATCTAAAATCTTCGTGTTAATTTTCCACTTTACCTGCTGTATGTTATTCACGGACACGTAAAGATTCTTCATGCTTGCAAACTCGTAGTTGCTACCGTTCGGTCGGTTCATAACAAACGGATCGTCAAAGCTTTCGTATCCACCGCTGTAAAAGTCTACCCAGTCTCTCGGTTTTGTCGGCAATGCCATACGCATTGGATCAAGCATCTCTTTCCATGTGTCAAACCGTCGGACCCAATCACTGAACTCCGCAGACAAGGTAACAATCTTTCGTTGCTTCTTTCCGAATCGTTCAATACGAAATTCTATCAGTCCTGTGTGCCTTTCAATCTCTCCCAACAACCACGCACCTAACGATACCTTCAACCGAGTCTCCCAACACGTAAACCGTCGGTTATTCTTTTCAACCGTGTAAAATCGTTGCATCTTTGACCGTTTACTCTTCGGCTTTTGCACACTGAACATCTTATTCTTAGGCACAGTGTGTTCTGCTACCCTTTGTCGTGCAATCTCTTCAAATGCTTTACCTACTTCCGATGCCAACCTACTGAAGTGTCGGGTCTCTGCGTACATCTTATCAAGCACGGTCTTTAACGCTATCTGTGCGACCATTTGAGGGTGGAAGTCGGCTATGTAACACAACCAAATCGGCATGGACGGACTGTCATCACTGGCAAATCGGTTAAAGAAGTCTTCAATCGGTTGTGCTAGTTGTGGTGCAAGCTTACTTAACACACGCTTACTGCTGTCCATCTCACTACCACGCTCACTTTCTTTGTAGATTTGTTGGAACTGGCGATAGGTAGCTCGTCCCCATCGTTTCATCTCGGCTTCGATTGCGTTCACATATTAAAAGCCATAAGGCAACCAACGATCGGTGTTTCTGTTTCCTTTACTACAATTCCAACGAGCAGGTGTAACTTGTAAATTTGTATAATGGTGCATTCCTCCCTTAGTCAAAGGTATAATATGATCTACATGAAACTTCATACCTAACTTAGCTTCCAAACGCACACGCCAACTCATAAAAAGTCCGATCATTAAATTATTTTTTTCTTCATCCTCGAAACGGAACTGTTTTTCTAATGCCCTTCGTTTTGCTGCGTATAGATTTGCTGAGACTTTTCTCATATCTTTTTTAACATATTTAAGCTGTGATTTTTTACCTTTAGGGCTTTTGTTATATTTCTTTTGTGCTTCTTTTCTTGCAGGTGTACCTCTGTACCTATGTTCTGCTTCTCTGCCTCGTTTAGATTGTTTCCACTCTTTCTGTTTTTCAATGTGCTTCGTAAGTGCTTCGGGAGTACACCAAAATTCCATTGATCTTTTCCAATGTCTGTAAACTAAGCCCTCTACAAACGGATGTTTATCACCTCTTTTGTAAGTGCCTATAGGATTACCTGTATACAAAGCCTTTTGGTCTAGAAACTTACCTGAACTCCTCCGGTCTTTTACTCTCTTAAAGTCTTCTATGTTTTTCTTCATAATTACTTCTCGTTTATATGATTGAACCACACTTTCGGACGAACACGAGGAGTCTCGGATCGCACAATATTTAAGTGCTTGTCGTAGGTCAGTTCGTTCTGTCCCCAAAACCAGTCCCAACCCTGATTTACTAACTCAACAATCGTCAGACTTTCGTCGTAGTCAATCATTGTTTGCTCCTCGTGTTCGTCGTCGTCCATTTCTCTCAGTTTAGTGTTTGTTTGTTTCGTACTGATCTATTACCCACTCATCGTACAAATCTTTAAGTTCTTCTCGTTCTTCGTCGGTTAATCCGTCGTCGTCCTCGTAGTCAAGGAAGCTAGTTAGCCAGCTATCGTAGTCTCTCATATTAATTCTAATTGTTTAGTAGTAGCTAATGGTGTGTGATGCCTCATGTTATTTAACAAGTGTGCGATAATGTCAATAGTCCATCCGTTGCCCAACATTTTAAATCGTTGTGTGTCGCTGACTCCTGCTGTGTAGTTATCAGGTACGGTCTGTAAGCGTTCGCATTCGACTGGTGTGAGTCTTCTAAGTTTCTCTTTTATAACACCATAAGGAACACCCTTGTACATATTGGCTGTGAGACAGGCTGACTTTCCGTTCAAAGGATTTGTGTGATACTCCCATCTAGGTTTTCCGTTTCGTAAGCGTGACATATAATCACAAGCTTTTGTGGACAGGTTAAACTTTTCATCCACCTGATCCTCCAATATATCAGCAAGTACTAAACCACGATCCAATGGCTGTGTTATCTCAGGTATGTTTGTCCAGTAGAGTCGTGGTCTGTTCTGAGCCGACAATGATCGTGAGTTAATAAGTATAGGTTTAACACCAAGTTGTTCGGTTATTATATTCTCCCACTCTTTCTTCATCCGTACATTCTCCAATAAAAAGTAGGTAGGGTTGGTCTCTTTCAGGACACGTACAAACTCCCAAAACAATTTACTCTTACCATCCATGCCTGTTCTATCGCCTGCATTGGAAAAAGATTGGCACGGACTACCTCCTATCAACAGATCAATCTTAGGTAAGTCAGTTCCTTTAACATCCACAACAGAACCAATGTGCTTTGTATTCGGATAATTCTTTTTAGCTATCTTAATAGCGTACGGATCGATCTCACTGGCAAAGTAGTTATTAACTTTTATACCTAGTGTATCCAACGCCAGTTGTCCGCATGACATACCATCAAACAGGGACAGCACATTATTTAGTTCTAAATCGTATTTCATTTGGTTTCATCGTTTTTCACGGACACGTACAAGTCATGTCGTTCGTTGTTCAGCTTGTCAAGGAGCTTCTGTAATTCTAAGTACAAGGGAAAAAACCTATTCGACGGATCAATACAATCCCCTCCCATCTCATTCTGATGAATCCAAAACATTAACTCTTCGATCATAACGCTTGCTTCTAAAGTTATCTCCCGGCTCATTACAACGCTATCCTTTTGAAGGTTGAGGTATCAGTGTGTACGCATCCATCATCGGTTGAGCAGTAAGTATCGTAACAGGTTACAATCCATTCGCCCCCTCTGTAGTCGTCGTCTTGCCAGACATTAAAGTCAATGAAACCTTCAGGAGTCTCTATTGAATCCCAGTGGTCAGTTGAAGGATCGGTTGAATTGATGTGCTGTTTTGCACGGACACGTATGTTTTCTTTTATATCGTCGGTTAGGTTTAATTTCATCGGTTTTCTTTTATTGGTTGTCGGTTAATTAATCGGAATACAGCATTGAAATGAATAGAATAAATATAAATACAATGCAGAGTAATGTTATCATGCTCATAGCTCTTCTCTTTCTTTATCAATAGGATTATCGGTTGATTGTCTAATGCATCCTTCAATGGTTGAATAGTTATTATTACTGGGTGGAAAGCATAGATCGGCAAGGCAGTCTACGCATATATCTTCCACCTCGTTTTCCATGCCTTGCAAGGTTAGACCGCAGTGTTTGCAGACTTGTTTACTCACAGCCTACGGTCACTTTCTTACCGTCTAGCCACACTTGCAAATCATATACTTGCTTGGATAAACTGGAACGGTCACCTTCTATTATCTTACAAGCTTCTATTTCAGCCGTTGCCGGATCCGGTGCTATTATATTAGTTGACTGGTAGCGTTTACCTTTCCAGTAGTTTAAAACGGTTAAATATTTTATTTTATAGTTATTCATTTTATCGGTTTTCTATTGGTTTTCGGTTGTACAAAAGGGACAAGGCGAGCCGTCAATCGGACAACTAAAGCCTTCATCGGATGGGCAAGTGTCAGTTGGATGGTCGGTTAGATGGTAACGGTTGCAACTGGTGGACAAGAATAGCGTTAGTAATAGTAATGGTTTCATGATTCTATTACCTCGTATTCCCCTTTCTTCAGTAATAATTCAATTCGTAAATCATCATTAGGTTCTACAAATATCTTACCCTTTTCTTTATAATCTGGTTGATTGATTGCGATTACAGCTTTGTAAGTTTTATCTTTGTTGAGTTGTCCATAAAAGGACATTGAATAGTTAAGTTTCGGTTTTATTTTCATCTTATTTGCTTTCCTCTTTTTCGAATTCAATGCCTACTAGATCGACTACATCACAAGCCAAACCAAATTCTGGGTAAGGTGCAAAGTACGGCTCTTGATCAGGTTCCTTGTTGTCAAACACATCAATGTGTTCGTTGTCCTTCATAAACTTTTCAATGTGCTTTATGTCTTCTTCTTCTAGTCCGCTAAAATCTCCATTGAATAACGCACATAAGGCATAGGATGGAAATTGGTAATCGTATTGGTTTTTTATTTTCATAGTATTTTTACTTCCCTTCTATTGCACATATTACTATCAGCCATAGCCAAAAGGTAAGACAGATAAATGGTGAAAGGATTACAGCTATTGCCAGTTCCTTTCTAGATGTCTTAGGAAGCCAGTTGTCAATGTTGTCGTTTTCGTTGTTTTCGGTTTTCATATAGTTATTTCCTTTGCTTGTTTAATATAATTTCCTCGCTCATTTACTGGTAAACTAAACACTTGTGAAAACATATCTTTAACAAGTGCTTTTACTTTTTCGGGTAAAGCTTCATATACTCTTATGCCCTTGTTTGATGCGTGTAAAGGATCACATATTATGCCTTCCTTAAGATAACAAAAGCGTTGATCATTTACTTTTATAATACTGGCAATATTTCCGTGTTTTATAATGTATTCCATAATCTTATCCTTTCTATTATTTTAATTCTGGGGCAAGTATACCGTATCCACCCATATCACTGTAAATATTGATCTTGTCTTGATCGAATAAACGATTCTTTTCTTCACTTTCTATTTTCAAACCGTATCCTCTAGGATCGCCATTGACATATAAAACATCAGGATTACTAGGATTCAAAATATCTTCAAGCTTTCCTTCAAATACTTTGTGTTTAAATTCCCATCTATCGCCATCAATCAAACCGTTGCAATAATCTTCGTTAACCTTGCAAACTTTTTCCTCTAGCTCGTAAAGTTCGTCAATGAAACCGTCAATCGCATCAGGAAAGATAGTTTTTAAGAGTAATTCGTGAGTTTCTAATGTGTATTTCATGAGTAATATGTGTTTTTGTGTGTTGTTTTAAGATTGTTTTAATTTGATAAGCTCTTTTACTTCATCAATTTTTAATTTCATTAGCGTTTTAGTCGGCTCAGTCAATACATCATATTCTCTTACCAATGTATCTTCCCAATTGCGTCTTAGAGCTTTTAACTCTTTTACTGATTTATCTTGATCGACTAAAGAGCCGATATAACGAGTGCTTGTAGTATTGTATTCCATAATGTGTTTTTTTTTGTGTGCTTGTAATAATTAAGAGAGTAAAGATTCTTCGAGATCGTAAGCTTTGTCTAAGACTGATATAGGAACATATAATTGATCAGTCCATTCTTCATTAGTTAAGCCTTCATTTTCAGCCGCTCCAATTGAGCCGTAATAAAACTTTCCGTCAATAGTCTTAGAGATTGTTACATCTACTTTGGGATCGTCTCCAAGTTCAGCCTCAATAGTGAATCCTTTATATTTAATCGTTTTCATAATGTAATAATGTGTGTGTGTTGTTTGTAGTGATGATTAAGAGCTAGCTTTTTGGATTCTTGCATAAATTGCGTTGAATTGTTCGTCAAGCTTTTCGCATTCGTCAAGCATTCTATTCATATTGGCAAGCTTGTAATCTAGTCTTTTGTGATACGCTTTGACTTTAGCTTTTTGTTCGTCAGTCTTTGCCAGTTTATATCCTTGTTTTAATCTTTGTACGATATTCATGATAGTAATAATAGTTGAGTTAGTAATGAGTTAATAAAAACACCTTAGATAGTAACTTGACCGATGAGTCCACAAGAAAATGCAAGCTTGATCACTTTGATATGTTTCTAATGACAACTATTAGCAAGTCTTATTAGCTAGCAGAATGACTAATGATGATCGTTTATGATCGTTTCTGATCGATATTGATCGTTTTGATGACGGGTTGAAGCGAATAAAAAATACAAAAATAACGCATCAAGTTATCATGATAAAACGATATGAAGCGAGCAACCTAACCAGTCTTAATGCAACTTACTTGCAATAACGAAAACAACTGGCAACGATACTGGCTAACTATCTCATAAGTACTTGATAAACAAAGACTTGCTTGCTTTACTCGTGTAAATTAGACATAATCAATATTGTACGAAGGCTCTTGATTATCAACGATTTACGAAAGAGCTGATAGGCTATAGTGTAAAAAGCTTTTAATGTATTGCACAAATACCACCCCGCTGTAGTAAAAATGCTAGGGTACCCAAGGGGTAAACAACGACCGCGTATATAGCGTAAGCCGTTCAGATTTTTTCACCACTTTTTAAAACCGACTCTGTTGCAGCAGTCTAAAAGAGCAGTTATCGAGTGTAGCGAGTAAGTGCGATAGGAGCGTAGCGACTAGAACTGCGGGCTGATATAGTCTTCTAAGTCGTCGTCTTCGTCTAAATCTTCCGGGCTAAAAATGATCTCAGCGTCTGTTAAAACGGTCAGTTTAGCAAATTCTAACTCTCCGACTATTGTCTGATCGTTGAGGTCGTACTCTTGTTGATACCGTCGTATGAGGTTATCTAAATCAAACATAAGAGCGTCAGTCTGGTCGTTGTTCGTCATCGCTTCGCTCTTCCTCCCAGCGTATTATAAATACTGTTGTTCGTCATAGTACTTTACACTATATAACAAATACGTTAGGTAGTAAAGACTGTTGCTTTAATTTAGGTGTGACATTTTGACACGCTTTTTTATTCACTGATATACAACGACTTATAACTCTAGTATTGACACTCAACCTGTAATGGTTACTAAATGGTATAATGCCTAGCGGAGCGATAGTCGTACTAACTGTACGCTTTAACAGAACAGTAGCTCTTCATCAAAACAACTAACAACGAATGACGTTATAAGTGTCGTCGTTATAATCAGTTAGATCGGACTCGCTTCGCTCATCCTGAAAAAGCTCATACTTCGTTCTTTCGCTTTTAACTTTAACTAACAGCTATAGTAGTCGTCTTCTTTCTAACGGATTTAAGGATAGGTGTGTTTATAAATAAACCATAAGAACGATAACATCTATATAGCAGTATTACTGTATTTAAACTAACTACTTCATCACAGTTATAACAGAAGTTAACTAGTAGATATAAGAGAGATTTGTTAACTCCACAGAAGAGTACCACTACCACTACGTTTACGTTTATAAAAGCTATCAGTAAACTTTGTTAACTCTTCTTGTAGTAGTTCTTTCTTTCTATCGTACATATTCTTGTTAACATCAGCAGCCATTTGTTCTACCCAATAAGAGACAGCAATAGCTAACGCATCCAGACGGTCATCATGAGCCAGACTACCACGTTCTCTTGTTATCCGTGATAGTTGATAGAACAACATATACCTAGCTTGAGACTCTATAGGATACGTTAACGCAGACTGGTAGTCGTTAGAGATAACTTTAGGATCAACAATAAGACGATGACTATTAAGTACAGGTTCAAGTGTATC